>Ga0222712_10001548_pt1 | contig 28131 bp, 29 predicted proteins | sample C33_657DmetaG_FD_165043 | JGI IMG/M metagenome (GOLD analysis project Ga0222712, IMG submission 165043) | Estuarine water microbial communities from San Francisco Bay, California, United States - C33_657D | ecosystem: Environmental > Aquatic > Marine > Unclassified | place: USA: California... | reverse complement strand
CTCTTCTTGAGTGAGATATTCTGTGTTTGTTTTGGGAAGTGTCATAGGTTTAATAAGAATGTTAGGATTCTAACACAAATCCTTTATATTATGTAGAAATTTAACATTCTCTTTTGTTTTCGACAAATTCCTCTAAGGCATCCAAATCATCTTTGAGTTCCTTTTCTTTCTTCTGGTCGTGATAATAAGACCACAAGGAATTATGTACCGTAAGCAACTCCGAGACCCAGAAACCTCCCGGATATATGCCCAGAGCATCTTGAAGTCCTCTGTGACTGGTTCCTTCACTTTCTGCCTTACACATAATAAGACAGATTGCCTGAACCATATCAAGTTTATCAGACTCAGAGAGCATAAAGTACTTACCTACTGCTCGTTGCTTTGCCTCTTCATTTTCTTTTTGAAGTTGTTTGCAGGCATCAGACGCCCACCATTCTTGCATTGCCTTACCAAATTCGTTAGGTTCAGTCATCTTTCCCAAATATAGGTCCAAAGAATCCGGTGTCGCCAAATTTACGATTCTCCAGTTTATCCAGAATAGAATCAGTATTTTGAACTGATTCAATACGATTAATCATATCAGCAATAACTGAGCATACCATAGGACGTTCTTGTCGTGCCGCAAAGGCAAGTGCTGCTCTCAAAGATTGTTCTGCATCTTTTAAATTTTCTTCAACTGATTGTGATAGTGCCATCGTTTTCCTCCTCAAATAACATACAGTCAATACAGGACTTTATTTCTAATACATCATCCTTAGAAAGTCCATCTAAGGTAATTGCTTGTTTCTCAAACGCAACGGTGATATTATAAACTTCACCATCAAATCCACCACAGGTTTGGATAGTTCTCAATTTTCAATCCAGTAACCATCGGCACTCACAGTATATCCTGTAGTAATCATTCCATTATAAGTTTTAGGAAGTTTTCGCAGAAGAAAACTACCATCATTATTATCCACCCACTCTACCTCATCATTTACTACAAGATTTGCTGCTTCCAACAAGTCATCTGGGAAGGTGATAAAGTATTCAGTTTCTCCAGTATCACCATTCTCCACTTCTTCTACAGGAAGTTGCCACTTGACTACTTTATCTTTATTTGCTATGAGGTACTCCATATCACTATGCCCCCAAGGTCTCATACCATCATCTTTTACTTCTTCTTCCCAAAAGTTATTCCAGGCACCTTTACATTCTGGTGATGAGTCATCTTTATCACAAGTCAAATGACCCTTACCATTACCATTCAGTAAGGCAAGAAGTTCATATGCTTGTGATGTCTGGTGTTTGTATGTGTAATAGTTTTCCTGAACAACACCTTTAATCACATCATAGATTTCTTGTGGAGTTGCTTCTGCAGCACTCATAGCATCGTGCATCCACTCTTCAAGTTTTTCAAGAGAATACTTTTTATAATTAAAGTCAGTCATTGAGATGCTCCAGATGCTCCTTAATTGCTTGCTCTACTATAACCTGAATCTCTTTGCTTGTCAAGTTATTCAACCAAGACCATTTAGGGTCTTCCTTATCCCAGTTCATTTCAAAAGAACCATCGGCATTTTCAGAAATCTTAAGAGTATCAATCTCTTGGTTTTGGTTTGTTGCACTCATTGCAGTAGTGTGAATATCCGTGTTTAAATGATTTTACCACCTGATAATGTTCTTTGTCAAGTGGTTTCTCCGTACCACATTTAGAGCAGACTCTAGTTAGAGGATTCCCACTCGGATTTTTCTTCTTTACGGAGTGTCTTAAGTTCTTTGTAAAGTTGTCGTATTTGCTGATAAGCATCTTCTGGCGACATTTTATCTGCGATTTCAAGACCTGCAATGAGTCCCACTTTATCACCAAAACGGGCAAGTGCTCTCTCAAATTCTGTAAGCGATTCATACATCTTTAGTAATTCCACAATGTTCAACAATAATATCTATACGGGCATCAACTGCATCTATAGAGTTATAATTTTGGTATAAGCAATTTGTAGTCTCTATATTCTCTTCTTCCAGACGCTTAATATCCATCAGAGCACCTTGATACTGTTGCTCAAGAATATTTACTCTGTGTTCAAGTTCTTCTATTTTCCTGAACAAAGTATCAGTAGGAACCTCCGGCATTCCCCACTTTTTTTGGAACCAGTTTGGGTCACTCATTACAGTACTCCAATTTCTTTAAGATAATTCCTGTACCTCATAAATCTACCAACACTTGGTTGATTTGGTACATTCAGTTGATGGCAAATCTCACAGTAGCACAACCACTCATACCAAGGTGTGGTAGAGTCCAGAGTATGATAAGGATAATCAGAGTTTGCCATCAACGCTTCCCTGATGAGTTTTTACTTCCATAAATCCTTCTTGAAGACCTTTCATATAATATCGAGTAGCATTGATACAACCTTCCTCAGTCAGTGATGTAATGAGTCGTTTTTCTTCTTTATTATAAGAGTGATAAACACCCCATCGTGCCTTTTCAACATAAAAGCAATCATCAATCAGCGTTTTTTCATCCATTTTTATAAGTGATTGTATAATCTTTTTTCTTAAAGTTATTTCGTGTAATGTACTTTTGAGCGTGGTCTTCGGTCTGGAAATAGCAGGTCTTGAAATCCTTTAGTTCTTTACCATCCTTATGAGTTATTTTAATAGGAAATCCATCTCCGTGAGGAAACTCTTCTTTAATGGGTTTAATCATAAGTTGGCAAAGTGTTTCAGATACTCAGTCATCATAGCAAGACTTTGATTATTCGTCAAGTTCCTGTGCGAGTTGTAGCATGTCATTTTTATCCAGAACAATCAAATTGTCTTGAGCAGTATAAGACCTTACAGTTTCTGCGGCAACTTGTAGAATTGCGGAAACCAGTTTCTCTTCAGTATCGGCACCCTGATTGTTTCTACAATCCCAAATTGCGTTCATAAATGCTTGTGAGCGTTCAGACATAAGTTTCGTCCTTAAAGGTAAAGTATTCGTAAATTTGTGCCATTACACACTCTTCAATATGGTCACAGATAGACTCTTCAGTCGGGTTCTCAATATGCTTATGAGCACGACGATAACCACGCCGCACACCTTCTTCAATCGCTTGTTCTAGTATCACAAGTGTTTTTACTTTCATTTTGATTCTGTGTGTATGAGTGTATTATAAGGCATTTTCGGGGACTTTGGGAAGTTCCTGTGCCAGTTCAGGGAGTGTCCTTATGATATTTGTTTTCTTTTGGAAGTGTCTATTCCTCTTGATTTTTGATACCTTGATAATCCACCAGAGTTAGAAACATAATCAGTTTCAAGGCACATCCATTTTTGTGCGTTTGTTGTTTTTGAACCTATTTTTCCACCTTTTTTACCTGCTTCCTTTCCAATTTCTCTTCTTTGCTCCGTATTTAGTGAAAACAATCCCAATCCTAATTTTCTTTGAGTTTCTATTCCCTTTTTGCCACCAATCTTACCACATTCACTCAATTGTTCCTTTGTGAGACTGAATATCCCCACACCAAGATCTCTATTTTGTATACCCGATTTTTTACTATTTTCTTTTTTTTCTTCCTCAGTTAAAGAAAAAATTCCAGTTCCAAGTTCTTTTGCCTTTCTCCCAGTTCTTCGTTTTATCTCCAATGATGGAACTCCTCCACAATTTTCATTAAGACACCACCTATCATCATTATAAAATTGCTTTATTATTCTCTTTTCAACTTTATTTGCTTCTTTCCAACCTTCGTCTGTATAAGGAAAAACTTCTAATATTTGTTTCTTTGGTGTATAAAAATCCCAACACCATTTATTTGTGTACGGAGAACCCAAATATTCTTGATTATAATAATCCTCCTTTTTTACACCATAATAGTAATACAAGACCTCTTCAAAGGTAATCTTGTATATGTAAATTCTTGGACTTTGTGAAGTCATTTCTATTCTATCAAACCCGCATTACTATTTATAAGAGTTTATAATAGAAAAGGTGCCCGAAGGCACCTAATCTGTCCGTAGAGATTGCGGGTTCAACAGACATTTATATTTATATTTGAACTTCAAAGTTTGGATTGAAGTTCAAATTAAGTCCAGAAGTATTATGACCAAAATACCCTCTGGGATTACATATAACTCTACAATCACCAATCATATAATCCAGACTCTCGTGAGTATGACCGTGACTCCAGTATTTGATTTGAGGATTATTCAAAATCAAATCATCAAGGTCACTTACATAAGCACCATTTGCAATACCAGAACTTCGGTATTTTGGATGAACCGATTGATAAGATGGTCCGTGATGGGTAAGAACCCAGGTTTTAGTATCCTTAAACTCTTCCAACTTTTGTTGAAGGAATAGTTTGGAATTCTTATGAAACTTGAGAGTATCATCAGGAGTTAGTTTGCGATAGTTAGAACCAATACGAATGACTTTATAATCATTCATACACTGTGCTGCTTCCATCATCTCCAGAGCATTCTCATTACGAAAATCAGTCCATAGAGTTGCCCCAAGAAATACCCAGTCCTTGATTTTTACAAAGTCATTTTCTACAAGATGAATTTCCTTTGGTAGATGCTCGGCAAGAACATCCCAAGTTCCTTCATAGTTGTATCCATATGCTTCGTGATTTCCTGTAAGATACAGAACCTCATCGAAGTTCTTTACACACTTTTGTAGAAAGTCATTATAAACTTTCTTAAGAGGTCCATCCTTCTTAAAGTGACGGGCACAGAGAATGTCCCCACCAAGAATCAGAACCTCACCTTCTCCAAGGTCAGGAACTCCGTGCCCGTGCTCACAACACTCTAAATGTAAATCACTGACTACTTTGATTTTCATTTTCATAGGTCATCACTTTGGATTTGTATGTATATACTATAAACCCTCTCAACCCGAAAGTCAAGAGGGAATGGACGGTTTATGAACTGGATTAGTCCCACCAAATTTCTAGAGATTTAAGGGCACGAAAGAATTGCCCTGCATAGTATGTATCAGGATTATACATCTGCTGCAATTCTTTGATGTATTGAATGATACCTTCTGTGGCAGGATTTATCTCAAAAAACTCATAGAACCGAAAGACATCAAACTTCTCATTATACTGGAACATCGTATTCCAGTTTTCCTGATATCCTTTGGTATAAACATCCTCTCTTTCAAGTCCATTATCGTTCACAAACTCAATCGGAATTAATCCATCATCATCCTTCTCTTCATCATCCGCAAGTCCTTCCAACAAATTCTTTCCGGATTTTTTATTAATCATCCGAAGACCATCAGAATACTTTTGATGAAGGTCTAGGTCTTGAACAATCTCAGACTTTTTCCATTCCTGACATTCATCCAGAAATCTCTGCTTTGTGCTGTAGTATTCATCATCAGTATCAGACGCACGAAAAACAAGGTTGATACGATAGCAACCTTGTTTGTGATATGAGTTCCACTTTCTGTGAGAAAAGTGAAGTATTTCAAATGATGATTGAGTCATTATTCCATTTTATAAGTGAGTATATTTAGAATCCAAATCCTTTGGTCTTAACTTTTTCTTTACGCTTGGGTTTATCAAGTACGTTTATAAAATCCAAATAATCGGGGATTTGCTGATGGACGAACCAATACCCCTGAACGTCCGTCCAATCATCAAAAAATACGGTTTTGCCACTTTTCAGGACAAGTTCGTAGTTATGATGGTCATATGGGGCATCAGAGGTTTGTTGAAAAAACTCCGGTAGTGTGGTCATTTCAAATGTTCTTCAAGACTGGATGATGAACTCCGCTTTCGTGGAGTTTGTTTGACTTTTTTCTGAATGTAGTCCTTGGCAGTTGTGAGGTTATTTGAGGTATGAACCTGTTCGCCATTACAGATAATGACGAACTTATTACCCCAAGGAACCGCTGCCCATTTACCGTCTTTAGTCACATAACCAGCAGGGTCTGAAGGTTTATTACCTAACAAACCATAATTGGGAGTATTTGGAAGATTCATCGGGGAACCGTTACATTCACGATACGGGCATTCGGATTCCGTGCCTGAACGACTCGCTGTGCCTCACCAGGATTGTTTGCGTGAACTTGCTCACTCAGTCGCTGATTACCGGCAACAAAAATGACTTCGTATTTCATTTGGAGAATCTCCTTTTGTGTATGTTAGTATTATAGCAGGAAAGGAGTCCCTTGAGAACCCCCTGTGCCAGTTCTTAAAGTGTCCCTCAGTGCTCTCAGAATCCCCTGTAAGGTGCCTAAGAATAATTTAGACTATACCGTAGCGAATACCTGTTTGAATGGCACTGGAGCGTGTTTTAGGACTACTTCTTAATGATATCAGCAACGAAGTTACCCTTCACAAATACCTCGTCCACCACATTTTGCACACGGCGAGCAGTTGCAATGCCAATTTTGTTATTGTACACGGGAATGACGACTTTACCAAATGGTTTGATGTAGTTCTCAAAATCACCGGGTTCCAGTTCACCAGACTTCATACGGGCAGTATCATCAGGATTCACCCGAATACAACGACCGATGCTCTGAACAGTAGAGATGAAGTTCTGTTGACGAAGAAAGATGCAGGACTGAATACCAGGAACACTGATACCCTCAGTGAGAATACCAATGTGCAGAACCACAAACTTACGATTGGGATCAGCACCATAAGCACTTAATGTATCCAGAAACTCAGTACGAGAAACTTTATGCTTACCCACATATGCACCTAGTTTGGAAGTAATATGCAAGACTTCATAACCATTGTCGTGCATTTCTTCCATAAAGGAAGTTTCGGAAAGCATTCTCATCATTACTTTGGTGTTCGGTGCAACTACCAGAACCTTGTTCATATCATCCTCATTGAAAATAGTATCGCAGAGAGTGTAGAAGTCCCGTTCGTGTGCGGTTTCTTTATCGCGGGATGAACCAACTTCTATCACCGAAGTCATAGGAGGAAGAATACTACCATTGAGAAGCAGTTCAGGTGCCTTGACACTGCGAATCTTGGAACCAAACACTTCAGCATTATTGTTGCCGGGTTTCGATGCAACTTGACTGAACTTAGGAGTCGCAGTGAGAGAATAGAAGTTCTTTGCAGTCTTACTGATTGCTTCTACAGCATCAAAGAACCTACCATTAACTGCATTGTGACACTCATCCAAGTAAACAACATCAATATCCAGTTCTGCTCTGACAATCTTATTCAGAGAATGATAGGTAGTAAAGATGAGTTTGTGTCCTTCCGTTTTCTCATGCCAGTAAGCAAGTTCCAGAGAGTCAGTGATACGAGTGTGCTTTGTCTCACCACTATGAATGTGAAGAATATTAACATTGCTGATAAACTTTTCAAACTCATCAGATAGTTGCTGGCAAAGAACCAGTTTAGGAGCAACCACCAGAATGGTCTGGTTGCTTTCACCTTCGGTGAAACGATGCTTTGCATCGGCAATCATCATAATGCTCTTACCGGCGCTTGTAGGGGCGACTGTGAGCATCTTAGAGTGCTCCCGCATCAGGGAGAAGACTTCTTGCTGGTGAGGACGCAGATCGAACATTGGTGGGTCTCTTTGTGTATGGAGACATCATAGCATTAAAAAAGGGTCAGTGAAGACCCCCCAGTGGACGGTTCTTTAAGTGGCTTAGTATCTCATCTTCAACGGAGACAAACCTAGTCTAGCAGTATTATGGGTATTATGTCAAGCCCCTTATGGAACTAAGACTGTACTAAGAACTCCTATATTACTTACAAACAATTTGTACTTAGTTCCATTGGCAGATGTAAGAATTAAACCATTAGAAGTGTTTATACCTACAGAAATATCACCACCACGAACAGTAAGTTTATCTGTTGGATTTGTAGTTCCTATGCCAACATTTCCATAAAATTCACTATTACCAACTACATAAAGATCGGTGGTGTCATTTACAATAGTTGTGGTCCCAATACCAACAGAAGATACTATAATATTGGGGGATCCAGTAAGGTTGTATGCTCCATAAGCAGTTGTTGCTGTCCCTGTTACATTTCCAGTTACATTTCCAGTTACATTTCCAGTTAGAGGACCAACAAAACCTAAAGTAGAAGTTATAATACCACTATTATTAATGTTCGTACTGGTTATACTTGTTGATCTAATATTTCCTGATGCTCTAATACTAGTCTTAGTTATTGAAACTCCTTCACCAGATACTGGGTCCCCACCAACAAAGAATTCATAAGAATTAGTTGAAATTGTGTTTGTAGAAATACCTAGTCTAGAAAAAGTTGTGATTCCAAGATTGCCATTTAAAGATCCATTAAATGTTATATTTCCATAAACATATAAATTTTGATTAACATCTAAATTACTATTAATCGTTGTAACTCCAGTAATATAAGATGTTCCTACCACATAAAGTTTTGATTGTGGGTTGGTTATACCTAATCCCAGATTTCCACCATAGGTGAGTGACATTAATGGACTTGATGGACTCTGCCCATAAATCCAATTAAAATTACCAGTTCCTACTCCTGCCGAACCATAATCAAGATAATAGTTGACATTTTCGGCATTAGAATTTATAATGTCAAGAGAATTGCGAGTACTATATGGATATAAATTATTGACATTTCCGGTTCTTATTTCTGCACTTCTTCCAATACCAATACTTGCAATATCATTATTACTACTAATTACTCTTATCGATGAAATACCAGACTTATTAACTTCTATATCTGCCTCTGGTGCCGTGGCAGTTCCTACTTTAATTTTACCAGTTACATAAAGAGTATCAGTTATTGTTGCAATTCCTGTTGAACTAAATCCACTATTTACCGAAGTAATTGATATAGTTGCCGAAGAAGGAAGTGTTGATGCCGTCGTTGCTGTTCCAGTTAGATTGCCAGTTACAGTACCGGTCAAAGGTCCACTAAATGAGGTTGCAGTAACAATACCACCACTAATTGTGACACCGGTTCCTACTTTAAGTGTGGAGAAAGTTGAAATACCACTAGAATTTATATTTCCTGTTAGGTTTCCGACAAAACTATTAGAATTTACAATACCACCACTAATAGTGACTCCGGTTCCTACTTGAAGTGTGGAAAAAGTTGAAACGCCACTAGAATTTATATTTCCATATACATTTCCTGTTAAGTTTCCAACAAAACTAGGTGCCGTTATAATTCCAGTTGTATTTACATTTCCGGTAAATGCATCAACCGAAAATCCATTCCCAGTTAGAGGGTTCTGACCTACCTGCAATGAATGATATGTAAGTGTGGTTCCTATACCTACTTTAGATGTTGTAGAAAGGTTTCCGGCATTAATATACCACCCATCAACAGCAATTGCATAAATGCTAGTTAGTCCAACGGCACTTCCATAAAATGCCGTGGCACTTACGATTCCTGTAGAGGCATACATCGTAATTCCAGAACCAACTCTCACATTACTATAAAAAGTGGAAACTCCGGTGATTGTCAGATTCGTTGCCGTGACTAATCCGGTAACCTTTGCGGTTCCGTAAACATCCAGAAACTCTGTAGGAATTGATGTTCCGATTCCAACCAAACCATTTGCATTTACAATAAAGTTGTCATCATCGACCTGAACTCCATTTCTAAAATTAAATGATTTATTGTAATTTGCCATCTTGGAGACTTTTTAAGTATTTATGAAGTTCTCATAATAAAGGCAAGAGCATAATATGGAGGTAAGTTTTTATCTGTTGCTACTGAACCTTCAGTACTTAAATCTATACCATGAGTATGAGAACCACCCCCAAGATCATAAACTATGTTATTAAATGGAGGACCATCATTGAAATCCATTCTTGCAGTAGTGCTATTGCCACCAACATCAAATCCCATCTGGGTTATTCCGGAATTTGAAGTGTGATAATGATTTCCCGGATCAGTCATTGACACTAAACTGTGAGTGTGAGATACTAGTGTTGCATCGACACTACCCCCAACATCTCCAGGATCATATGGAGAGGTTCCACTTTGAGATGTAGTTCCAGTCTTAGTAAGACTATCTGCAGCAACAATAAATTTATTTCTTAGGTCTGGAGTTCCATTACTTCCATTACATAATGACCATCCTGTTGGAACCGTAGTTCCAGACCACATAATAATTCCACCAACTGGAACTAATGCATTTTGGAAATTTATTTGTGCAGTAGTTACTGCATTAGCAGCAATCTTTCCAGTTGTTACTGAAAAATCATCCAAAGTAGTAACTAATTCAACATTGCCGGTTCCATTAAAAGAAACTGCGGGAGCATCAACAACTCCAGTAATAGTAAAGGTCCTTGAGGTCTGCAATTGAGTTGCAGAACTAGCAGTACCACTTAAAGCACCAACAAATGTAGATGCCGTTAAAGCATTAGTATCAGCATTATAACTCAATCCAGAATCAATAAACGGACTTTGATTACCAGTTGATTGATTTGCGACTAATACTATTGAAGTTGATGTATCTGTTGATGTATTTGCTGAAATGTTTATGTTATTTGCATTAGTTGCAGTACCAGTAAGATCACCAGTTACATTACCAGTTACATTACCAGTAACATTACCTGTTACATTAGCAATTATACTACCAGTAACATTTAAATTTCCACCAACATTCAGGTTCTTGGCAATACCGACACCACCACTTACAACCAGTGCTCCATTTGCCGTGGTTGTGGATTGAGTATCGGCACTTACTTTTAATTGTGACTTGGCATTTACGGCACCAGCAAACTTAACTTCTTTATTAAATGTAACCGGACCATCAAACTGGGAAAGAACAGTACCAGAATTACCTCCTTCAACAACAAGTCTTTCCTTAACAGTAACCTCATCAAATACGGCACTCAATCTAGATGGGTCTTCACCAGTAATTGTTGGAATTGGATTATCAAATGTAACTTCCTCACCAGTTGATGAAGATGTCTTACGATTACCAATAAAGGAGTCTCCATTATTGTTCATACCAGTATAAACAACAATACCACCAGACCTTTCTTGAGACTGTACTAAGAACTCTTCTCTTTCTGTCAAAGTTACGCTCTGAACCTGAGGCAATCCAGTTGAGTAGTTTCCTGGACCATATCCAAGATACTCAAAAGTATGCCCAGATGCTCTGACAATCGAAGGTCTTCTAAATTCAATTGAGATTGGTTTAATCTTTCTGATCAGTGAACCACTATCGTGAGATACTTGTCTTGTGGCAAGAGCACCACGAATCACCGTAATTCCAAAATTTCCAACAGACGGAGTAGTAAGAGTGCTACTGGCAACTCTCATAATCTCTTCATCAATCTGAATATAAGAACCTAGTGGGAATCTCTTTGTGAGTGCCACATAAGTATCAGATACTACAATTATGGAAGTAGTGTTAGTAATTGCACCAGCAGCAACAAGTATTTCTTTATCAAATAATGGAATACTTCTGATTGTCAGATTTTCTGAGGTAGAATCGGAACTGGCATCATTTGCAGATAGACCGTGCTTCAGAATATATCCATTATCTACACTTATGGTAGGTGTAAGTGCCGTAAATGTATCAATGTCAACTCTATCTTTTACAATATAATCACCCCGATTATTATTTGAGGAATCAATGACTCTAAACTTATTACCGACAACTAATCCGTGAGGCCCAGAACAATTAAAGGTACTTATTCCAGAAGAATAAGTTGTGGTTGTAATCTGAACTGAGGGTCCAACAATAAAGGCATATTGGGCGTTTGTGATTGTTGGGTCACCCGTAGTCCTGGCAATTGAAATCTGATCGTCTGCCAAAACTGCCGTAATACGATGATAAGTGTCTGAGGTTGTTCCGGTGCCGGTAAATTGAACCACATTACCAATTGCTGTTGTAATTCCGGATGTGGCAACATTAAATCTGGCAGTACCGTTACCATTACCTATTACTGAAGCATCAAAGAATAATGGACCGGCAGAATAACCAGATCCAGAAGAAACAAGATTGGCAGAAGAAACATTTCCCCCTCCAGATACAACAACTCTTGCCGTTGCTCCTCTCCAGGTTCCGGTTTGGGAAGTATTAAGAAGTTTGAGGTTTTGATATGTTCCGGGAGTATAACCAGAACTATTTGTTCCATTATTTAAATTGCCCGTATAAGTAACAATACCGGCAAGACCGTGCCTTCTTGCAAAAGTAATTGTTGAACCAGAAACATTAGAAATATCAAGACCAACTCCCAGACTTGTGAGTAAAGTATCTGTGGATTCTTTTGTAATACTCTTTTTGAGGTCATTTGTTACAACTTCACCAAGAGGAGATCTTTTGGCAAATGACTTGGAAGGAGGTGGATTATCATTAATATTATCTCTGTCTAACTGTGGATATAAATCAACAACATTCTGACTATACTTAATATTTGTGAATTCTGTTGGTACTGCCTTATCGGCGCTTAAAGTATAGATATGATAAACACCATCCTGAATGCCACTGATGTATGGAGTAATTACTTCACTTCTATAATTATAAAGATTTGATTGTAAGTTATTTCTTTCAAATCTTGGAGATGAAGTTGTTCTATTGGAAGTTACATTTGTGAATGCTCCAGGAGTTCTTGTTGTTGTATGAGTAAAGGTCATATCATCAACAACCGATGCAACCGCAAAGGTTCCATTATAACCAAGGTCATCTTCACCGGTTGTATTAGTACTGTCCGTTACATTTTTAATAATAATACTATCACCAACCTGAAGATTGTGGGAAAGTTCAGAAATTACAGTTACGGTTGAGGATACACGAGAACACGTACTAATAAATCTTAGATTTCTGTTATACTCATAGTCTGATGTTGAAATAGATGATAAATTAATGTCAGTATCTGATCTAATTCCAGTAGAACTTGATTCTTGAATTACAAACCCATCCTCTGGATTTTTGGAACCTACAAGTTCTTTTGGAATTACAACTCTAATTTTGTAAAGTTTTTCATCCAAACTTCTAGTATCTTCGATTCTCTTTACATAAGAAGGTTCGGTTCTTTCAGTCAATCCAGCAACACCTAATGTATTAATTGCCGTATAAATGCCACTATCCGCATTTGTGGTAATATACCACTGACTTCCATCATATTGTACCGGATGCCCAACATCTCCGGCAACTTTATCTGATACCCGACTCAGAATTCTTAAATTAGTTCCTTTATATACATTAATTGCAATTCCACTGACTGCTGCCGATTGTGAAGAAGCAAGTTTAATTGTATTATTATTTCCGTTGTCAATTGCATAGTAAACTGCATTTTCTACAATATTTTCTGGTAAGTCACCATCATCACTCAGAATAATAACTTTTTCACCAGTCTGAATACTATGAGATCCAATTGTAAAATTATTAGATGATGGAATACCAGTTACTGTATATTCTTTTACAGAACTTGTAACTCCATCGGACATTAAAATATTTGCCGAGTATTCTGTTCCGTTTGCGGCAAAATATAGTTTATCACCTACTTTTGCACCAATTCTATATCCCTGAGTGAGTACTGGTGGTACATCATCTTCAGAAGTAAATCCAAAGAGATATAATCTGGTGTTATTACTGCCAGGTGCATCAATCTTAGCAACATCCAATGAAATCCAATCAATATTATCTTCTTCTCCTACAATTGCTCTTGGAGAAATAATTGAGGTAATAAATGCCTTATTGTCCTTATCAAATGCCTCTTTCTTAAATCCGGAAGAAGTAAGTGAAATCTGCCCGAAGTTGGAGTTTGAGTTGGTGATACTTAGGTCTCCGCCAGTTTCTGCATCAAAGTGCTTATTAAAACCAATTGCAAAGACAGAAACAATCTGAATAAAGGCATCATTCGTTGCCTTTATATGACTAGATTCCCACCCACTTCTATAAATTGATAGTGGTTCTAGATGATATGCTATGCTGGTAGAAGAAGAATTACCAGATAAAGATGTCCCTGCTTCTCTGGTGATAGCAATATTGTCAGAATAATCTCTATTTGTTGGATTATATCTTACAAATGCACGGTCATCCTTTTGTAGAGATACACCCGTGAATTGTGCCACAACCATCGAACGGAAACCCGATGCCTTACTACCATCGGCAAGCATTCCGTTCATACCATAAACAGAACGCAAGGAAATATTAAAGATATATGGGGAAGCACCGGATACGGTATCAGTCTCAATTGTTACAAATCCACTTGAGGCATTTCCCGGTGTTGTTAAAGTGGGTGGAAAACTTGGAAGTAAGTATGTAAAGACAGTTGGGTCAGTATCACTAATACTCTGAACTTTTGTTGAGATGTTATAATTTCCTGGTGATACTCCACTAATCTTGATTGGAGTTCCTGCCGAGAGTTCGTGAGGTATTAAAGTTTTGACCGTAACCTGACTACTTGCGGTTCCACCAGACCCAGACTCAATTGTAGAAATCTGAATAGGATCTGCTGCAAAGGCACCTACAATTTCCCATTCTGGTCTCTGCTTCTCAAAACCACCGGCATTTTGTGGATACTTTTGATCGATATCTCTACCAGATGCAAGATTAAATGCATTAGAGAGTTTTGCATAATACATATCCAGGTCAGTGAGACCATAAGAACCTACATTATTCACACCGTCTGCATACTCAAAGCAGGTGAGTTTGTGGTGAGAGAATGTTGGGATTGATTTGTTATTTACGGAGAAATCTGCTGGGTCAGTATATACCGTACCTTCTGTGCTGCCGTCAAAAATACAGAACTGCCAGAAATAGCAGGCACCGGTAATTCTAAAAATTGCCGAGTTTGGAACAGCAGAATCTGTTGGGTTCGGAACATATTTTGGGCGAATCTTCGTCTTTCTTAAATCTAGACCAACAACTGATGTTCCTCTTGGTACAACAACACCACCATTAATACTATTAAACTTATAAAGAATATTATCGTCTTGTGTGAGGTCAAATACTGAATTAAGTGTAAGTGATAATGTATCTATCGCCGCCGATGTTGCCCCACTCGGAGACACTGCCCTTGCAACTCCTGCATCATTATATACGACAAAACCTGGACGATTATCAACCGTATGTGCTCCTGGCATTAAGAGAATGGTAGTCTTCTCTACATCATCATTACTATTTCCTTTCTGATATGAAAATCGTGCTGACTCTAAAAGTGCTCTCTGTAGAGTCTTAAAAGGTTGAGCAAGTGAATTACCCTGATTACTAATACTATCAGTAGAATCAAGGTCACTTGGACTTACATAAAGAATACGACCTTCTGTGTTCTTTATAAAATTATCTAATTTATTTAAAGGCAAAGTTCTGTACCATAACTTCTTCTATGCTTTATTTATGAAGATAAGTCCTGCCGCAAAAACTCATAACCTTCATCTGGAAGGTCTTGGGGGTTTTCTAGGTCCATATCAAAAAGTAATGGGTGTGCTTCCTCGTCTATAAGATAGAATGAGTTCTTAAATAAATCATCTGGTTCATATGCACGATACTTATCTGCCGTTCTACAGAGGTCTTGGTCGTATAAGTGCCCGTCAGGTAATTCATCAAAAGTAAATGGAATTTCGTTGATGAAGTACATTTTCACAATCATACTTCCGTTATTATACCAACAGTATGACTGACTTATTTTATACTTGAAAGACATTTGAGTATCTCAATATCTTATATTTATTTTATAGGCGTGGTCGGATTCGAACCGACCCTGTAGGCGTTTTAAGCGCCCTGTCTCTGCCGCTGGACTACACGCCCGTGTATGAGACCATTATAACTCAAAGAGTCCTAATAGTCAATGCTCGTTGTCGGTTCTGCCCCGACCTTCGGCGCTTTATGAGAACGCTGCATTCCTAGATTGCTAAACGAGCAGATACTCGTGGATGGTTACGATCCATCTCAAAGGCCCTGATCTGGGGCAAAGAGTTTATAAGACTCCCCTGACTACCAAGTCTCACGAGCATAAAAGTTGCCTTGAAGCAACATATAAGACCTATAAGTTGCCTTGACTCAACAACCTTCTTCGTGGTCAGTGTGTATTCGTATGAGGTCGTCTGCTTCTTTGTATTGACTATAAGGAATCATCATAGCATCTCCGTGCTCGCTAGTAACAATAAAAGACTCTCCATTTTCCACTCTTTCTAGTAGATTATCAAAGTCTGCTTGAAATTCTTCTACCGTAAACTTTTCCATTTATCAAAGGGGATCGGAATATGTAAGGCAATCATTACTTACTTGAGCACGAACCACTTCAAGAACATTCATAAACTGGTCTGGAGTTTCACAATTCACAACTTTTTCGTTTCCTTCACTTGAATACAGATAGAACTTACGAGCAAGAGTATCAACAACACAACGGGTCAGGGTCTCTTCAACAGGCATCAGGCGTTTCACTTCATTACCTAGGTATTATAGGGCATCCTGGGGGTCTCTGTCAAGGGGGTTGGGTTGTCAATAGTATAATATATAAGTAAAATTACCACCACCATTATCAAATATTTCACCCTGACTTGGATACCATTGAAGGTCGTTGTAATCACCATCAACATCATCTTCCAACCACATTTGATTGAGGGGGTATGTGCCAACTGGATTCCCCTCGTCATCATATATAAAATCATACCCTTGTATAATATTGCCCGTATTTGACGTAATTGTATAGGTTACGTTTGGTGCAATATAAGAGTCAATTGAAAAAGATCCATTAGATGGGGCAGTGAGAGTAACAGTTGGAAACCCATTAGCAGATAAGTAAAAGTAATTTTGAAGATTTGCGTCTCTAGAGTATCCCATTGTCACTAGTATGCCACGCCATGCTGAATAAAAATTTGACAGTGCTATTGTTCCACTTGTAGGGACATTTGTATTATTATTAGTAGTGTATGCTCCACCACGATAATATTCACCTAATGAAATAGGATTGGCGCCACCAAACTCACCTTGTATTTGACCTAGACTAATTGGAGCATATGCTGCTGGTAATGTCATTTTACTTACCTTCTAAGAGTTCTATTCTATTTTGTAGATTTGTTATTGTCTCTTGCTGTTCTTTAATTGCCTCAATTAATAGTGGAACAAGTTTCTCATACTGAACTGTGAGATAATCAGAATCTACCGGAGCAGGTTTGACTGCTTCTGGAAGAACTGCCTGAACTTTTTGTGCCGATACGCCAACATTAATTACAGTGCCATCAAAACCAAGTGATTGTCCGGTTTCATTAAAGTTATAAGTAAATCCATTTAGTGTAAGAACCTTATCAAGTGCATTTTCAAGAGGTTGAATATTTTCTTTGAGTCTTTCATCGGAAACAAATGCGATAATATCACCAGCAGCAGCCATAGTACCATTATTCATATTAACATACCAACGCCATGCAAGGGCACTCCATCCACCAATACCGAAGAATCCATCGTTTCTGAGATGCATATGCATACCATACTGAGTTTGGCAATGGAAACTTATTGCAGCAACATCATTTTCTCCTGTTCCTCCATTATTTTTTATTTCAAGACCAACTACATCATCTTTTGCTGGATCATTGGTAGTTGGAGTTAGGTATGTTGTACTTCCTGCATATGGTCCTAGTACGGCACGACTTCCATCAAAGGTAAAATTAGCAGAAGTGGTGGCAACATTTGATGCATTCTTATAGAGAACTTGATTTGCCGAACCACCAATAATATTAGTAGCAATACCTGCATTGGTTGCATAAGTAGCAATACCGGCAGTAGTTGCAAAGGTTGCAATACCGGCAGTAGTTGCATAAGTAGCAATACCTGCATTGTTTGCATAAGTAGCAATACCGGCAGTAGTTGCAAAGGTTGCAATACCGGCAGTAGTTGCAAAGGTTGCAATACCGGCAGTGGTAGTTAGTGTTATAGTTGCAATAGAACCAGAAGCAGTTGCTGTTATATCATCACCTACAAAGTTAACCGTAGTAATTCCAGCGGCAGTTCCTACCGTAGACCCTTGTTCTTGAACAGTAATTCCACCAATTGCTGCTGTTCCTCCAGAAGTACCTGCTACTTTCCAAGTCCAACCGCCAGTACCATTTGCAGTCAGAACAAAATTATCGCTCCCAGTTCCACCAGCAGTATCTTGTATTTCTGCGGGTTTTATTTTAGGTATGGTAAGCAGATTAGTACTTGCATTATAAGAAATGTCACCATCAGTATATAATGCCTCATAAGCAGCGGGATTATTATCACTATCTACAAAAGTTGGATATAATGTAATTGCAGATGATGTTACTGTCTTAATCGCATCAGACTGAGCAACTGTAGCAGTACTAAAATTAATTCCAACATTAGAAGCAGAAGTGATTCTACCTTTAGCATCAACGGTTACAATACCAACTTGAGTACTAGAACCATAGGTTCCTGCCGTTACACCAGTAGTACTAAGTTCGGTTGGAATAGTAACATTTTGACTTCCATCAAATGTAGTTCCAATACCAACACCAATTACATCTCCATCAATATCAATATTTCTTGGTGTTTGTAGTTTAGTTACAGTATCAGCATTACCAGTAATAGCACCAACAAAAGTCTTGGCATATACATTATTCCACCCATTACTTGTTCCTCCCAAGTTTAATGTTTCAGAAGTTCCTTGTGGTAATAGATTTCCAGAACTATCAAGAAGAAGACGTGCAGTGTTATTTGTATAAATTGCTAAAGAACCATCTGTTGCACCACCACCTCTTATAAATTGTAAGAAGGTATTCCATCCGAAACCAGAATAATTGATGCCAAATCTCGATACTTCTTGCCCAGAAGCATTAATATTGGGTCCATTTTGTGCCGTTAATTGGAAGTTATTATCTGCTCCACGAGTGAGAATTGCAGTTGCAGTTGACGCAATTGTTGATGAAAGATTTAAACTTCCACTAATATTCAGTAAATTAGTTGATGCATCATAAGAAATTCCGGCATCGGTATATAAAGACTCATAAGCAGCGGGATTATTATCACTATCTACAAAAGTTGGATATAATGTAATTGCAGATGATGTTACTGTCTTAATCGCATCAGACTGAGCAACTGTGGCAGCACTGAAGTTAATTCCAACATTAGAAGCAGAAGTGATTCTACCTTTAGCATCAACGGTTACAATACCAACTTGAGTACTAGAACCATAGGTTCCTGCCGTAACACCAGTATTATCTAAAGTAGTAACTAAATTAACATTACCAGTTCCATCAAAAGATACAGCAGGGGCATCAACATCTCCAGTAATACTAAAGTTTTTAGTTGCCGCTAATTTAGTAGCAGTATCAGCATTACCGATAAACTGACCATTAAATTCTTGAGCATATATCTTACGCCAATAATTTGATGTACCACCTAAATCCTTACCATTAGCATCTGTACCGGATGATGAATTAGTAGAAGGTAATACACTAGAATTAATTCTAGAAGTAAAACTTACTGTATCACTAGTAGCATCCCCTAGAGTTACATTACCATTAAATGTAGAAATACCAGAAACAGTTAAATTATTACCGACATTTAAATTCTTTTCAATACCAACACCACCTTCAACAATTAATGCCCCCGTGTCTTTATTTGTAGAATCTGTGGTATTTGATATTGTGGTGATTCCAGATACAATTAATTGATCATCAATAGTTGTGGTTCCCGCAAAAGAATCAATAGTTAGATTACCCGATGTGGTATCAATTTCATTATCGCCAGAAATACCTATTTGAATATTATCAATATAAGCACCACCATTAGCATCAATAACTCCAGTAAAGGTACTAAATCCAGTAACTTGAAGATTTCTAGTAGTCGTAAGTCCGGTTACACCCAATGTTGCTATGGTTGCAACTCCAGTAACATTTAAATCTTTTGTAGATGTTATTCCTGTGAAGTATCCATTTCTGGCAAAGAGTTCATCATAGAAAATATCATCACTTACATACAAATCACCCTTAACATATAAATCTCCACCCGTTGTTGTAATTCCACCAGCAGACGCAAGAGTGGTTGCTCCTCCAACATTTAGTTGCCCACCAACATTAAGATTTTTTTCAATTCCAACACCACCTTCGGTGACAATTGAACCACCATCCTTACTTGTAGATTCTGTTGAGTCGTTTACATAAATTGCATCATTAATTTGAGTGGTTCCGGCACTTGAGTCTAATACTAGATTTCCATCATTTGTACTAATAGTATTAGAGTCAAGTTTAATATTATCAAATGTACCGACTCCAGTGACATTTAAGTTATTAATATTAACCTGAGAGTCAAATGTTGATATTCCAGTAACCTTTAACCGATTAAGTGTGGTTGATTGATAGACTTGAAGATTTTGAGTTGTGGTGAGTCCAGTAACTCCTAAATCACTATTGATATTAACTTTTTGTAAGAATGTTGAAATACCAGTTACATATAAATTACTTACATTAACTTCACCAACAAACTTTCTTGCGGTTACAATTCCCGTAAAGTATGCATCTGTACCAGTAACAAAACCAACTGTTGTAACACCAATAACTTTAAGATTTTGAGTTTCAATTCTAGTAACATCAATTTCTCCTGCATTAATATCTACCTCTGCAAGTGTAGATATTCCAGTAGATTGAAAATTTCTAGTTGTTGTGGTTCCTGTTACTCCAAGAGTTCCAATTGTTGCTATTCCAGTTACAATAAGATTATCAATAGATGTTCCACCCTTAAAACTGGATATTCCTAAAACATCCAGTAATACTTTTGGTTGAGTACTTCCAATACCAATACGATTATTAATATCATCAAATACAAAATTTAAAGCTCCGTCAACTAATCCAGCAGAATTATGAAATTGTATATTTTGATATGTTCCCCCTGCCCCTGCTCTTATTGTTCCTTGATTTATCCAAATTACTCCACCAAGGGCATTTTTTACAAGAAGTTGATTTTCAGTTCCTGGTTGATTTAAATAGTCATAAATTGTTCCGGTAAGTCTTAAATCACCTTGAAGATGGAGTTCTTGTGTGGGATTCGTAGTACCAATTCCAACAGAACCAACACCAGTTGTAGTAATTACGGTTCCACCGGCACCCACAATAATTCTATCTCCTGCAGTCAATAACCCATTAGATGGATCAAACTTTAATTTTGTAGATGTTGAAAATTCATTCGCAGTGTTAAATATTATTTCTTGACTATTTCCTGGGGAAAATACTCTGACTGTAGCAAGATTACTAGATGCTATCGAAACCGATGCCGTAATTGCCGCACCAACAAAATTAAGTTGGGTTATACTACTTAGTGCTCCGACCAGAGTATTATCATCAAAAACACTAATAGATCCCGGAATAATTCCACCTTGATTAGGAATCCAATATCTTTCTCCTGAAGTAGACCCTTCAACAGAGACAATAATAAACTGTTGTCCTGGAGGAATGGGTTTTGCAGTAACTGAAGAAGGTCCTACTAAAGGATCGCCAAGATTTGGTTCTGCATTTTCAATAGATAAGTATCTATATCTATCCGATTGTAATCCAGACTGAGGTGTTAATTTGGAGCGTCCAGAAAGATATCTTGACATAATTATGTGGTACTATTTTCTAGAATGCTACAAATAAATTCCATATGTAATGGTCCGACCTGCCCACCACTTACATAAGTGTGAGCAATACCAACAACCACACCAGAATTAGTTACGAAAGTTTTGGATGTTCCAACAGATCCAATTATAGAATCAACAACGAAAGACTGTTGAGGTGATGGAAAGATTGATGTGGTTAGTCCAAATGACCCACTACAAGTAAATGCCAATCCACTCATTGTAACTTCATCATTTACATTAAAATTATGTGGAGTTAGTGTAGTTATGGTAGTAATTCCACTTGTGTTATTATACACACAATTAGTAACCGAAACAATACCAGATTGAGTTCCTTCAATTACAATAGAATCATTAATTACAGCATTTCTTTCTAATACTAATCTTCCATCAACAATTATTACCGCATCATTTGGAGGTATTTCTACGTCTTTGATGACTCTAATATTTCTAGTATTTCCAGAAGTTCTTGCTGATGTACTCTTTCTTCTATGTGTAAGAGACACTGTTGGATAAGTATTAATGCCCACATTTGCAACCTGAGCATAAAGAAGAATTGCAGAAACTCCAACAGGAGTTGTATATACTGTCTGTTCTCCTGGAGCAACTGGAACTGCTATAGTTAAAAATTTATTAAGTGGTGCGACTGCCATATCTTATCTCAATGCAAGTATGAGTGGTGTAACTTCTGCCTGTATTGCCTTACTAAAATCTCTTCCTCTAATTACTGCGGATGGTTGATTAATTTGAAACCCTTCACCGATATCAAAATTACCTTTTTGGTCTGTGCTAGTAAATGGAATTTGTGCTCCGTCTAAAGCAACAATCTCATTTTCTTTAATGGAAACTCCACCTTTAAATGGTGTTGATGTATTTATGTCTGTGCCAGTACCAATATATTCAAAAGAATGGGAACTTGTAAGTATGCGACTGATTCTCTTTAATGAAACTTCTTCTCCACCAAATAGTTCATATGGTATAAATTCGTTAAAAGTAACTGTTGTAATTCCAGTGACAGGCGTTGTTTCTGTTGCAGAATCAACTGCATAGTAAATTGGTTGCGTAACAACATCTGCAGTAGCGGATCCTCCATCAATAAAAACTTTAAGATTTTGAGTTGGCAGATAATTTCTTCCACTATTTACAATATCTATTGCCGTAATAGCACCAGATACTTCATCAATTGTTGGACTTAATTCGGCAATAATTCCTTGAGGTCCTTTTGGTTGTTGAGACTGGTCATTATCATCATAAACAAATATTGTTGGAGGTGTCACAGGACTATATCCAGAACTACCATTTGTAATTTTAATCTCTTTAATATCAACCATTGGTTCCTGAAGTATTCCTGTTCCTTGAGCATCTGGATAATTATTTAAATTAATCTTAAAGAAAAGTGCCTGACCATCATAAGGTCTTCTTACACTATTAGTATTATCTTTCACATTAGCAAATGTAACTTTATCACTTCCGGGATCAACCCCTGGTTGAGTTCTAGTTGGAGGATAAGTACTTACAATACCAGTAAATTCGGTTGACCCAAGACCAACGGCAACTAATCCGAAATTACCAAATGATGAGTTGGAGTTTGTTAAATCGCAAGAACCTCCAGTATCCGCGTAAATCGCAATATCACAGTTAATTGTGAAAATAGAAACTAACTGTGCATATCCATTATTGGTAATTGATACGCCAATTCCTGCTTCATTATATTGAGTGAAGGAATCACAAACCATACACTTCAAATCTGCCCCAATTGTCGATGCAGTTGCGTGGTCTCCATTAATTTTCATACCAATACTCTTGCTCATAAAATTGGTACAGTTTCTTATATAAGGAGATCTCCACCTTCCAGTAGGTCCTTCAGTTGCGGGACCTGGGGCAATATAACCAGAAACTGCATAATTTGAAGGATTTGTAGGTGGAAATGCTACTGCACCAGCACCAGTATGAGCAATAGAAATATTAGAACCAGAAAAATTTACATTTTCTATTAGACATCCTCGTCTTACGTGAAATACATCTTTAGTTATATTATTTGGAACAATAGTAACTAATCTTAAATCTTGCCCGGAAACTGAAACATCAGTTCTCAAACCAATTGGATTATTTTCAAAATAAACACCGGAACGAACAAAAATTGTATCTCCATCTTGAGCAATTGAGGCAGCGGCACCAATAGTTCTTTTAGAATCTCCCTCCAAATATCCAGTATTTAAATCGTTGCCATCCATTGTAACCCAAATAGCATTTTGTGTCTGAACTCCCGGTGGTCTCCAAGAAACTCCTGTACCTACAGAAGAAAGACGATAATCAAATTTTCCGGTTGCAGTACTATTATTTACGTCTATTAAAGATGAATTAAGTTCAATAGTATTTTTAAATACTGATGTACCATCTACATTTAGAGTTGCATCTAAATCTGTAGCACCTTTTACATTCAAAGTAGTTTGTAATGTGGTAGCACCATCTACATTTAGAGTTGCATCTAAATCTGTAGCACCTTTTACATTCAAAGTAGTTTGTAATGTGGCAGCACCATCTACATTTAGAGTTCCATCAACATCCAAATCTGCTTGAACATTTACAAGGTTAGTTGCAGAATCAAGAATCAAATCTCCAGTTGCAGTATCAATTTTATTATTGGTACTATTAGCAATTCTAACTTCTCCAATATGAGACTCGGAGAATGGTAGTGCTGCAGAACCAAGATAGGCACCCTCATCAGTATCGGGAACTATGCCAGTATTTACTGTAACTTGACCAACTAATGTAGAAGTTCCATCAACATTTAAAGTTGAATCAAAATCAACCGCACCTGTTGCGTGAAGAGTTCCGGTAATATCTAAAGTTGATGTTGGATTATTATTTTGAATACCAACATTTGTCATTCTATAGATATTTCCACCAGCAGTAAATCCCCAAAGATCTTGGGATTGTATATCTGCTATGAATGTAGGATTACTTGGATTTGGGATTGGAATAATTGTGTCTGTTCCGACTCCAAGACTATTAAGTTGTTTGAAGTTTAATGTAGTAAAAGATTGCGCTATTCCTGTTGTTGGTATGTAAACTCCTTCATCTTGTATAAAAATACCCTCAGTAAAACTTGGTTCTAAGGATACCCAACGGATTCCTTCTTCATCCATACTTAAATAGAATCCATTATCGCCGGGAGAATTTACCGAATCGTAAATATATTCATCAATTTTAATACTTCCAAGAATGTCTAATTTTTGTTCTGGAAAAACACTATTAATTCCTACATTACCAGTTAAACCACTTGCAGATACAACCGTACTACCAATACCTACGCCAAAATATTCAGAAACATTAAGTCTTTTGGCAAATAAATCTTCATTTGTTACGACATTACCATTAAATGTGGAAATTCCCGAGAACACAGAATTTCCTAAGACATTAAATCTATCAGTAACTGTTAAGTCCTTTACAATTAATATATCACCAATCTCAACACTATTATTAAAAACTACCGGTCCATTAAATGTTGCACTACCATTTATTTCAACATCACCAAATATCTCTTTAGTTTTTGATTCAAATTCATAATAAAGAGTTCCATAAATGTAAACGTCCTTAAAGAACTTAGCATCTTCATTAAAATATGCTTGTTGCCCGGTTACATTAATATTTGTCATTTCATAAACCCACAATTGAAGTTACATTACCAATGATGCCACTGCCACCGATGCCTCCGATCTCACCACTTTCAACGAAGACATCAGCAATATTAAATGCTGTATCAAGAACATCAGAACCAACAAATGTTCCAGCAAAGACTTGAGCACCCCAATTAGTATTTTTTGGTACTAGATTTCCGGTTAATGCATCGCAGTCTGCTTTATTTGCTTTGAGTAAGATTCTTCCCGAACCAGAATCTAATGTAATATTTCTCCCTGCTTTAATATCTACATCTTCATCTGCATCAATCATAATATTTTGAGCACGAATTCTTACTCTTCCATTTTTTTCTGCAGTTATACAAACATCACCATTTCTCCCACTAATAATAATATCTACGCCATTTGACTCACTTTTTTGCCCGGCAATAATTTCTATTGATCGGTCATTATATAGTCTGTAATTTCCACCTTCAGTCAATCCAGTAAGACAGACATCATTATTATTAGTTACGGCATAAAGATTATAAACTTCAGTACCATTACAACCCATTTGAGGGTTATTCATATCTATTCTGAACTTAGGTCCAAAACTTGTTAGACTTCTTCCCTGCCAGTTTTGTTTGTCAAAAGGTCTTTCTGCCATTTTATGTTACACAATCGATTACTTGTCTTACTTCACCTTGAAACTCTGCCGGTGGTATATCCAGTATGGGTCTTAATATAGCACCAGAACCAGTATCAGATTTAATGGTAATTATTGGAAGATCGTTCACAATAACTATAGTATTTATTGGTTGTATCTTAGTAATAGATCCCTCAAATATTTCAATAGAATATTCATTATCAAATTGATCTGTTGCCGTATCTCCGCTGATATAATTTTGACCTGGATTTTGAATAAGAATCTTATTCACACTATAATTTCTGGCAACTAATGATTGTGTTTGATTTTCGGTTGAATTATTAATTACTGTGTTTGCAGTTGTAGATACTGAATTATCATATAAATCTCCCGTTGGATAATTTTCTCCTTCGGATACAATATAAACCGAATCAACTTCTCCAGCATCATTAATAGTTGCTCTGGCAACGACACCATATCCTTGATTACAATTATCTCTAATCTCCACAAATGGTGGGAATCTATATTCAGAACCTCCATTTGTTACTTTTGCACCAATAACACTTCCGGTTGAACCCGAAATTGCCCCAATTAATGGTATTGCAGTAGCACCAGATCCACCACCACCAAAAATAGTCGCAATAGGGGCACTACAAAATAGTGGTGGTCCGGTATAACAACCACCAATTTGATTTGGAATGTTGTTTATTGCACTAAATGCACCCGTAACTCCCGAGACTCCACCCAATACATCACCAGCAGTTGCTATTGCATTAGTAACATTTGCATTTTCTAAAATTTCATCAAAATTAGGTGTAGGTGCATTTGTCGGTCCACAACCAATTATCCATTCATCAACAATACCATTAGATTTTCCTTTACTCTGATTACAATCAAATAGTCCAACAAGACCTTTGATTGAATCTACACTATTACGCAAAAATCCATCAACACTAAATGATGGAGTAAATTCTAAAATTGTCTGGATTCCTCCAAGTGAGGCACTCAATCCGCTTGATATTTTACCAATAATATCATTAACGAGTACTCCAGTAAATTGATTTGCGGCACAAGACACAAAATTTTGAACATTATCAACTACAGAATTAAGTATCTCTTCTATGAGACTTCCAAGACCACTTATGATTGCACCGGCAACACAAGGAATTGCCTGTTCTACTGCCTTAATTGGATTAACCATCGCAGTTTGTGCGGCAACACCGGCAAGATGAGCAGCAGCAGGATTTTGAGTTGCTGCCAGAACTATACTATAAACTGAATTATAAAGTAATTGAAGACCACTATTCAATATTGGTATCATACCTTTGTATAAACCATTAACCATATTACCAACAAGACCATTTGTAATTGCCTGTATCTTATCGGTTACACGAGTAATTTCATTTGCAATATTTGTAAAGATTGCCGGTACCTTAATCTTATTCAGTAAATTACCAACCTCAGTAGATATTTTACCAATAATAGTATTATTTACCGTATTTCCAAGTAGAATTTTATCACCAATTGCACTAAAAGAGGAAATCTCATCATTTGCAATTGCTTCTGCTTGTTGTGGTGAGACACTTCTTGGAGACTTTCCAGATTCTGCATTTTGTTCAAGTGATTGGTCAGGTTTCAGTGTACCATTTGGTTTTTTAACCTTACCAGTATATCCGGTGAAAGGTATAAAAGGTCCGGCATAATCTCCGGAAGGAACTTGTGAAGTTCTTCCAAAACATCCCATAATAACTGGAATCTGAGCATTATCACCATCCAGGAAGAATCCAAATACAGTATCTCCTGGAGATACTTTTACTGAGGTTGCATTATTTCCTGCTCCAGTTCCTGAAGTTGTTGGCAATAAACACTGAGCCCAGGGTAAATCTTCATTAGAAAGTTCTACCGTATTATAAGGATGATATCCCATAATACGAACTTTAAATCTATTTCCCCATCCTGCTCCATTTATTTGCCCACCATGAGACGATTCTGGTGGAATCTGACCTATCCACCAACGAAATCCATCTCTTCCTATAAAATTACTTTTGAGTAAAGATTCGTCTATCATTTTCTCTCCTTATTATTAACTCCAAAAGTATCTCTCAGCAATTTCATCGAAGTATAGGAATTATTCACATTAAAATGGTGGCAAAGTTCCTTAATCATATATAGACCACTTGTTTCGGAATCGTGTTCGCTTTTATCCGATTTACTATTATTTGGAAATAGGCACTCGATGACATCACCCGCTCTTAAATCAGTATTTACAGGAATCATTACACTCAAAGCTTGTGTAAAAAGAATATTATATCTCATTAAAGATTGAGATTGATATAATGATGGATCTGCGTTTTCAGATTTTGATACTTCTTTTTCTACGGTTCCAATATCCAGAATG
>Ga0222712_10001547_pt1 | contig 28139 bp, 23 predicted proteins | sample C33_657DmetaG_FD_165043 | JGI IMG/M metagenome (GOLD analysis project Ga0222712, IMG submission 165043) | Estuarine water microbial communities from San Francisco Bay, California, United States - C33_657D | ecosystem: Environmental > Aquatic > Marine > Unclassified | place: USA: California... | reverse complement strand
AAACCATCCTTAGCAACCCATGTGGGATTTGATTTCGCCTCTCTACCTAAAACAGTGATGTCTAGGTATTGACATTTGAAGTTATTGGCAAGATTTTTATTTAAACGATTGAAGAGGTCGATTTCTCTTTTGATTTTAGTTGTATCCAGTTTTTTGCCTTCAGGAGTCAAGCTATAATCTGGGATAGACAAAACTAAAACGTGTTGGCTTTCCCCACGAGTCGCCTGTATGGCCCGATTTAAAATCGATTTGAAATTCTTACTATATGTGCTCGTATCAATTCCTTGAAACTGATCATTTACGCCAATCAACACCGTCACAAAATCATAATAAACCAAATTTTGTTGGCTTATCGATTTGTCTAGTTGGGCTGAAGTCCAACCCGTAGTCGCTACATAGGTTAGTTGGGCCGTTTTAATCGACCTCAATTTCAAAAGCTCTAAAGTCTGCGCCGGAAAACGTTCTGATGTATTTACTCCTTGACCGATCGTATAAGAATCTCCTAGGGCCAACCATGAAATAGAGGTGGAATCGTTTTTAGGTTTCAGTGCAGCTTCTGAAGGTTTCTGACAAGAAAGAAGAACAAAACCAATAAACAAAACCAGAGTCCATCGCATGATAGAAAAACGTTTTAGAATGAATATTGTTTTCATTCACGAGCCTGAAAATAAAAAAGGGACGAAATGATTCTACTCAATATTTAGTCCCCTAATTATTTTAGCTGATGACAACGATTATTTCGACTGCTTTCCAGGATACAAAATAGTTTGAATCCGATCGACGCAATCCTCTAAATGGTATAAGGTTTCCGTGTCCTTGTATTTGATTTTAGCTAGGTTGATGGAGGCCAACAATGCCTTTAATTCTCCGCGGACAGTCGAACGTACATCCGATTGTGCCACCGAATAATATTCTCTGTTGGTCGGCGAAGGCACCATTTGCTCGGTCAATAAATACTTCATTCGCTCAATGTACGCCTTTTGTAAATTTCTTCTAAATACTTCCAACTTAGCACCTGACGCAAGTTCGCTCCATAAGCCTACCCTTAAATCTTTACAGAATTCCACCGATTTATAATAATTAGCCTCAGAATGCGAACTATTATCCAATCGGGCCAATGTCTCAAAACTCAATAAATCGTTTAAATGAGTTACCTGTAAAACCCTGATTTTTTCTGTATACCCCATCATTTGATGCGTAACTACATCCTTGTTGATCAACCAAGCCACATCTGAAAACGCATGTTCCAACAACCATTTCGTGGCACTTTGTTGTTTCGCTTTAGGTACCACAATATAGGATGCCACTTGTTGGTTCGGCTTCGAATAGCGTTCATAATAACCGCCAACGCTAGTGACTACATGTCCCACATAACGAAACCAAGCTGTCAATAATTCATCATTTACCTCAATCAAATCATCATAATTATTAGTCTTCTTACTGGTCCAATCGGCCAAATTCTTTGCCACAACTTTCAAGTTTTTCATGGCATAATTTCCTGCTCGAACGGGATCATTTCCTATATCCTCCGTCTGTGAACTTGGGTCAAAAGTGGTCCCCTGATTTCCAAATCGATACCTTAAATCACCTGCTTTAGCTTCAATCCATTGGTTTAAAGTGGAAACCTCATCTTCAGGCTTTACCGAATTTGGTAATATTCGATAACCCCAATTTACCGCATAATCATCATAAGGACCCATTTTCCGAATGTAACGAACTCCCTTGTCTTCCGGCTGAGCGATGTAGTTAAATCGCGCATAATCCATGATCGTTGCCGAAATACCCTGTGTTTTAGTGAACTCCGCATTTCGATAATCTTCCACCTCATACGAACTACTGGCGCCCATATTATGTGGAAAACCCAAGGCATGGCCTACCTCATGCGAGATAACCATTTCCATCATTTCACCGATATCCTCATCACTGGTTTCCAGCGTTCTAGCTTTGGGATTAGAGGCAGCCGTCTCCACTAAAAAACGATTTCGGTAAGATCTTAAATGATTATGGTACCAAATAATATCAGATTCAATAATTTCCCCCGTACGTGGATCGCTCACACTTGGCCCCATCGCATTTCTAGTCGTACTTGCCACATAACGAATTACTGAATAGCGAATATCTTCTGGTGAAAAATCGGGATCTTCTTCTTTCGTCGGGGCATCCTTACAAATAATGGCATTTTTAAAACCCGCTTGCTCAAAAGGCTTTTGCCAATTTTCCACTCCCTTTTTGATATGCTTTCTTAGCTTTTCAGGTGTGGCTGGATCTAAATAATAGACAATTTGTTTGATCGGTTCTACGAGTTCTCCCCTTTTATATGCCTCCATGTCTTTAGGCTCCAAACGCCATTTACGGATGAAGGTTTTTTGGTCCGACTTAAGTTCTTCGCTAGAATAATCGTATTGTTTTTGGGTAAACCAACCAACCCGCTGGTCAAACAAACGAGGTTTCATCGGCTTTTCAGGCAATAAAATCATCGATTGGTTCATCTGAATACTGATGGACTCCGTGTTGGCTGTCGAGGAAGGTTTAGACGCCGAGTAAGTAAAATCCTGAACCACTTCAATGTTCAAAGGAAATGACTTCACAGAATGAATAAAACTACGACTCGGATCTAAGCCTTTCACTTTATACGCTTCTCGTAAGGAAGCATTTAAACCACTCATGGCCGGTATGTCGCTGCTATAAAATTTTGTCACATCGATCACCATATTCAAAGAATCCTTGCTATACGTCTCTATATCAAAGGCATACATGGTCGGCTCGTAATTATTCGCCTTCACCGAAATACTGATGGGCAAGGAATCATTAGCCACCGCCGCATATGATTTAACTTTGATCAATATTTTCTCTTGGAATTTTTCCCAAACGATCAACTGCTCATTCGTAGAAGTACCCGCATTAAAATACCCACCACCCAAACCATTGGGGATTTTTGAAATTCTGCTAACTAACAACATATCCTTTCCCAAGTATTTTTTAGGTATTTCAAAATAATACTTATCACCTACTTTATGGGTTGAAAAAACTCCTTTTTGAGATTTGGCTTCTTTCGTAATGACCTGATCGTAGTCTTTGGATTTCTTTTCTACTTTTTTCTCCGCAGCAACTTCCGCTGGTTTTACTGGATCCTTGACTGGAGTTTTTGATGATTGAGCGACGGATAGATAGTTGGCGCTTAAAAATGAGATAATCCAAAATAATCTTTTAACGTTTTTCATGAGTTGTATTGATATACAAGTGTTTATTTAAGGACGAGTTTTATGAAATATATTTTCAATTTCAGCATATTAACTTTCAAAACCCAATTAGGAGTAATTTGTTTTATACAAACAGATTCATTGAAATCATGTCCCCCTATCTGTTTTTTGGAACAATATTTAATCTAGATTTAATTTTCTAAAAATCAAATTTATATATCTTTAGCCATTCTAAATAATCACCTTTTAAAAAACCATTATGAAAAAATCTTTCATTATTTTATCCATGTTACTCATGGGTATCAGCATTAACTTATCAGCTCAATACACATCCATTAAATTAACGGCTGCCAAGGATACCATACATTTAGGAGATGGAGGTAGTGGCATTACAACAAAAGTTTTAACCTTCAATTATGAAGCAAAAACGGAAGCAGCTTTTGCCCAAGCATCCATGGAAGTTCATCACATTAACCCATTTGATCTTCCTGAGATTTATGTGAATGGGAAATTAATGCATGCCAACATATACTTCCCAACGTTAGCTGCGTCAACTAAATTTCATTTCTTTAAAGTTAAAGGCATGACTGATTTAGTTGTCAATTCTCCAGTTGGAAATGACCATGCAAAGCTTAGTTTTATTTTAACTACTCAAGACCTAGTCGCTGGAAAAAATGTTATTCGAATTACCATTGGCAATAGAACCATCGAAAACTTAGATGATTTTTGGATCACCAATCCTAAAATTGAAATGAGAAGTAAAACAGCGAGTGATTCATTCTCTGACTATTCAAAATAAATTTCCATTGTTCTACATATAAAAATCCACCTATTCGGGTGGATTTTTTTTAAGCATATCTGTCAAAAAATCTATTTGGGCATCGCATGTAAAAGCTCCATTCCGGTGGAATATCGCGGTTTAAAACCTTTCCAAAGCTTATCATTGGAATTCTTCTGAACATCCAAATATTTCATATAATCCAATTTTTTCAAATGAATTCCCAAGAAGGCCGTCACAAAATGCTGGTTATTATTATTTAAACGGTATTCGTTCCAAGTGGGCTCCGAGTAATGATTGTATTCGCTTGGACTAACACCCTCAGCAAACGTTTCCGCAGGTGGTGGATTGGGTGCCACATTGTGGCGTGCGTTTTGGTAGGTCAATAAATACCTGTTTGCATTAATCGCTCCCTCATAAATTGCTTTGATTCCATCCTCATAGCCAGAGACATCGTCTAAACTTCCGGCCACAAAAAACGTGGGTGTTTTCAATCCTTTTAAACCTTCCGCATCCCAAGAGCCTCTTTGCATGCCCCAAGGAGCAAAGGCAACTACCGCTTTAATTCGAGAATCCATAGACGCTTGGTATTCTGATTGGCCCGACAAACGAACTCTAATCGCATGACTACCGCCCGAAAGTACGGCAAAAGTCGAATCCATTTTTTGACTATAACCAGCACCTGCCACATTTAACACCCCATATCCGCCCATAGAATACCCCACAATTCCTGTGTTTTCTACATCCACAATTCCCGATAAAAAATGTTTGCTCCCTTGGCCAGAAAAGCCAGCTAATGAATTCAATACAAACAAGACATCCTTAGATCGATTCAATAAGGTACTTTGAAAAGCTGCCCGGTCAGAATACGTAGATTCCGTATGGCCAATGGCCACCACGACATAACCTTTGGAGGCTAAATTTTCGGTCAAATAACTAAGCAATAAACGAGAACCAGGATAGCCATGAGAGACAATAACCAAAGGATATTTACCTTCTGAGCGATCGGGTTGCGCATCCCTCAACGCACGGCCCAAATAGGTATAAGGAATTAAAGGTCTCTTAGGGTCATTGAAAAGCCCTAAAGTGGATTTATACGTTTCCAAAGCTTTTTGGCCTACAGGAATGACAGCTGGGTACCAAACCTCTAGCGTAAGTGATCGGTCGTATAATGGGTCCACGCCAGCTTTTGAATTCAGTACGTCCACTTGATTTTTATTCACCACCTCGATGGTACGAACACCAACCGCATATTTTCCTCGGGGAGCTAATTCAGGGGCATTGGGTAAAGCATCGCCGACAATAAAATTGGGCGAGGGCAATTGGGCCCACAATGGATTGAGACTGCAAAAGCTGATCAATAGCAAAAATGCAATGGATTTTATCTTAGATGGATTGTTCATTTAAAAGAGTTTTTTGAGTTTAATTAATCAAGCATAAATTGTGTTGGATGCGCTTCATCATAATTCGTTAAGTCTTGGTAAAACTTGGCAACACGCAGAATCGTTCCTTCGTCGTAAAGCTTCCCTACAAAAGATATTCCCGTAGGAAGTTTTGTTTTTGAATCAAACCCGTTGGGTACACAAACCACCGGATGACCGGTTAAATTCGTGATGGCCGATTGATTTCCTCCACCCCGGGAAGGGCAAATGATGGCGTCAAATTGAGACACCACGGCATTCACTTTTTGCATTAACAGATACCGATGTCTTTGGGCATTAATATATTCTACCGCAGGTATAAATCGAGAAGTTCGAAACCGGTTAGGCAAGTCTGATTTGTTTTGTCGGGTCAATAAATCATCCACATTATTCCGAGTCATTTCGTCAAATTGAGCTCCACGTTCAGCATTAATCACCACATCTATGATGTTAAAAGGATATGCCGTTGAATCTGGAAAGTCGACGGGAATAAGTTGGACCCCCTGCTTTTTCAGCAAAGAAATAACTTTCCATTCATTCATTGTCGTATCCTTAATTTTATCAAAATAGTTTTTGGCATATCCGATTTTCATGCCTTTCAAAGAACGATTGGCATCATAATTAAATGGCCGATTGACCGCAGCTAAATCTTGGCCATCGGTTCCATGAATAAAACTAAAAACAATGGCTGCATCGTTTGCGGAGCGGCAAATAGGGCCAATTTTATCTAAACTGTAACTTAGGGCCATGGCACCTGATCGACTTACACTCCCGAAAGTTGGCCTCAAACCTGTCGCCCCACAAGTCGTAGAAGGCGAAACAATACTTCCCCAAGTTTCTGTGCCTATCGCAAAAGGAACTAAACCAGCCACCGTAGCGGATGCCGATCCAGCAGATGAACCCGATGAACCATAGGTTAAATTCCAAGGGTTTTTTGTTCTTCCCCCGTACCAATAATCACCCATCGCCAAAGCCCCCATTGAAAATTTAGCGACTAAAACCGCACCCGCATCACGAAGTCTTTGGTATACATAAGCATCTTCCTCAATTATCTGATCCTTATAAGGCGCCGCACCCCAAGTAGTTTTTGTTCCTTTAATTGCAAACAAATCTTTTAAGCCATACGGAATTCCATGAAGCAAACTGCGGTATTTACCTGCCGCGATTTCACGGTCGGCCTGCCTAGCTTGCTTGAACGCAATCTCTTCTTGCAAACTAACGACACATTGCAAAGCATCCCCGTGTTTCTTAATGCGTTCAATAAAAAAGCGAGTTAAATCGAGCGATGTTATTTGTTTAGACTTGATCAAATAAGCTAATTGGTCAATCGAATAAAATGCCAAATCAGATTTATTTGCGGGTAATCTAGCGATTGATTTTGGCCAAATAATAGGCCTTTGTTTTTGGTCAAATTTCATTCCTGGTAAAGCAGGATTTTGCCAAAGACTCAAAGGCACATTGTTATTTAAGCTTAGTTTATGCATGGCCTTGTAATTGGCCAAATTGTCAAGGACATCAGAATAGAGCGTATCTAACTCTTGGCTCGTAAACTCAAGGTCAAAAACACGAGCGGTCCCTTGAAGATCTAATTTTGTTTGAGCTAAGGCAGGAAGGCAACAAAGCATCAAAAACAAGATTTTTTTCATGTTAAAAAAAGTTTGTTGAATGATTACAAAAAATCAAGGAAGGCTTTCGCCTTCCTTGATAAATTAAAAAAATAAAAATGATTACATCGTGCAACTCATATCAGCTCCACAGCATTGAGGTGATTTGATTTTACCTTCGCAAGAGCGGCAAATAGAAATTTGAACTTGATTTCCATCGGGTAAAGTCAACATATCATTTTCTAAAGGTTGATCACATTTTGCACAAGAAGCATTTACTGCCATTCCACAAGATTTACATTCGTACGTAGCCATAGTATATTTTTTAAAAATGATTGACAATGATTAGCCCATTTGAGTCGAGCAAAACTTATTCTTTAAAATTAGCAAATAATTTATTTAAAAAATACTCCTCATTTTAAATATTGTATAAACTTTTAAAATGCTTGATTATTTCTGATTTTTAATACTTTTGATTCATTAAACGTGAACCCCCATGATGTTTAAAGCAAGCATCTTGCTCTTATTTATAGGCCAATTTGCCTTAGCCCAAACAAAATTGGTTTTATTGGGAACAGGAACACCCTTTGCAAATCCTGATCGGTCTGGGCCAGCCTTAGCCATCGTCGTTAATGGACAAAGCTATGTGGTAGACGCCGGCCCCGGAGTAGTCAGAAGGGCGAGTTCAGCTTTTGCCAAAGGAGTGAATGGTTTGGACGCGCGTCAATTAAAACGTCTTTTTATCACGCATTTACATTCGGATCATACGGCTGGCCTGACGGATTTCATCTTGACTCCAGCGGTTTTAGATCGAAATACGCCCTTGGAAATCTATGGACCCAAAGGCATAAAAAACATGGTAAACCATTCAATGAAGGCTTTTAAAGAGGATATGGATATCAGAATTCATGGCTTGGAATTTGGGGATGCCAACGGATACAAGGTTAACACACATGAAATAAAACCTGGGGTCATTTTTCAAGATTCCTTAATCAAAGTCATCGCTTTCAAGGTAAATCATGGGGCTTGGAAAAATGCGTATGGATATAGATTTGAAACAGCGGATAAGGTCATTGTGGTTTCAGGGGATTGCACTTACAGTGAATCATTGATTGAAAATGCCAAAGATTGTGACATTTTGGTTCATGAAGTATTCTCCATGACAGGCCTAGAAAAAAGAGAGCAGCGATGGAAAAATTACCACAGCACTTTCCATACTTCCCCGGGCCAATTGGCAAAAATAGCCAATAAGGTCAAACCCAAATTACTGGTTCTAACGCATCAATTATTTTTCGGAACCAGCCCCGAAAACTTGTTGAAAGAGGTACAAGAAAATTACAAAGGTGCGGTGGTCAATGGAAATGATTTAGATGTTTTTTAAACATTCCATTCATGTCTCAAACAAATAGCCTAGTGCTGAATACCGATAATTAAAAAAATGAATTACTTAACCGGCGCAGCAAATCCGATCTTCGCCAAATCATCAAAAAGTTTTTGAACTTTTGAAATCCCCTTTGCATCATTTAGGTCATAATACCGGTACACTTCCATGTCGGTTTTGTGTATGCCATTTTCCTGAATCGCTCCCTGCGATTTATACTCAGAAATCACCCAATCTGCGACAATTTTATAGCTAACCTTATCATTTTCCTTAAAACGAAATGCACGATTCAAGGTGAACGTTGGCGCATCCGCCTTTATTTTGGTCTCTGGATAACCTTCCAACATGCTAAATTCCATCGGTTTGCTTGTGGCATTCATGGGAGAACCAGCTATGACAATGGGTTTATGAGGACCTTTAAACCTTTGAACCGCTCTCAAGGCCATTAAGACAGATGTTTTATGGTGACCATGCTGTCCCGCGTGTGGAAGCATCGTGATAATGAAATCATAGTCGCGGTCGGCCAATAAGCGATCCATTCTTCTTTCGACATATGGGATATCCCAGTTTTTACCAGAGATATAGGGCTTAGGATCTGTCGTGTACCAATCGTCCGGTTGCTCCATAAAATAGATATTTCGAACCCCCATGATTTTACCGGCATTCAAAATCTCTTGCTTTCTCAGCATCGGTAAATGTGTGCGGGCTACAATCGAATCCGTTAAGTTTAAATTGTAGTAGAGGGCGCCCAATTGTGAATCGGCAAAGCCTCCACCTCCATCGGTCATCACAGCCATATCCACAGTCCCCTTCATTTCATGGGTAATCTTAAACATGGTCACGGAAAAACCTGTTTCATCATCGGGATGCGCTGTGACTACTAACACTTTAGGTCCTTGACCTAATAAAGTCAAGGTCATTAGGGAATAAATTAACGTAAAAAAAGAGCGTGTACGTTTCATAGGTATTGAGTTTTTATAATTGTATTATTTAGCATTAGCCAACTGATGTATCGTATTTTGAACAAACCCATCGATCGATTTACCATTCTGGCCCATGAGTTGATATTTTATTTCCATCCCCCAAGTAGGCTTAATCTCAGGAATGGTCAAAAAGATTGATTTATTATCAGGCCCTAATGCTGCTTTTTCCACTTGGATGTTTTTTTCATTGTAATGTTTGGACCCATACTTTCTTGACCTTTTAAGATCCCAAATTTTGATGCGAAAATTAGTCAGATTAGAAACACTCGACGCATTTAATGGACTGGCAAAAACCAATTGAACCCCTTTGCTCGTCGCATGAATTTCCAAAGGTACATTCAATGGTTTATTGGTCGGTTTAATGCGATATAAGCCACCTAATTGAGATTGCGTGGAGCCCCAGGCCGATAAACCACAGAGGTACAATTGGCCATCTTGCGAATTAAATCTTCCTCGCATAATTCCAGTAGAAAATCTCGGCATCGGTAATTCGACCATTCCTCCCTGCAACTGGCCACCTACTTTCTCATGTGGAACTAAAAAAACCTTCCCATATCCATAGGAAAAATTTAAGAGCTTCCCATGTAAGGGTCCCCAAGCTGGGCTATCTACCCACAATAATTCCGACGGCGACTGATCCAGTTCTCGATCCACCCAAACGAGCGGCTGCTCCATACTTGCATTTGAACTATCTGGATGCGCATGATAACTGAACATATTGCCATAAAATCCACCTTTATTAACCCAATTGATGCGATTCATCGGATTCCAATGTCCCTCTTGGTCTGTGACAATAAAACTGCCATCTGGATTTATACAAACCCCATTGGCCGCCCTAAAACCCGTCGCGATAATCTCCGTTTGCAAGCCATCTTTGCTCACTTTAATTAAAGTCCCATGTTGAGGTACTAATGCCTCCCGTGCATGCCGAGCGCTTTTGGCATAATAAAAGTTCCCCTCCTTATCTGCCTGAAGACCCATCGCAAATTCATGGAAATGGTCTGTCACCTGATGATCATTATTAAAACTCTCATAAAAATCAGTTTCCCCATCCCCATTAAAATCGTTTAGCCTAACTAATTGGTCCCGGCAAGTCACATAAATCACTTCTTCAATGACTTTAATTCCTAAAGGTTGGAATAAGCCAGAAGCAATGCGTTGCCATACGAGTTTACCCGTGTTATTGGTAAAACCCTCCACCTTCCAAATGTCACCATCGCTCGAACAAACCACTCCCTTATTTTTATCTTGAAAGAAATCTATTCCACTTAATCTTAATTGGTTGCGCCAAATGGGATTAAAAGGTGGATTCAAAATATCCACTTGGAATGCCCCCTCATCCGTTCCGGCAATAACATCTGTGGTGATTTTTTCTGGATATCGTGTCTTGCCTCCACGAGTTAAGCTTTCCAATGAAATCGGATCTTGGCTAGTTTGAGCCCAAGCCATAAGGCCATCGACCGAGCCCTTAGCCATAAATAGTTTCACTTTTACCTCCACCTGAGCAGATACTTTCATGACAATAAAACCATCTTCTTCGGCTAAAATGGCCCCGGTACCTTTTATGGCAACCGAAGTGCCTTTAGGAGCCACGCGCATTTTTAAAGGATTTGGGGATTTAGTTATATTTAAAGTCCGGGTAAATACAGGACTATTCTGCATCATTTCCATGCCAAACATCTCCAATACCATGGAATTGCCAACCGTATATTTAATTACTTCTTGATCTCCATTTTGATATATTCCCTTGTAATGTGCCCATTCTTTGGGCAGCGGACCAAAACGCCTTTTATCTCGAGCCATAAAGCGAAAATCCTCAAAAGATCCTGTGAGCGGGTTGGCCCAACCAGGTCCCACTGGATTGGAAAAATGAAGATCGCCTACGGTTCTAGGGGAAATGTTATGCTTGCCATTAAATAATATGGCCTCCCAATCGATGAATCCCTCTCCCGTCCAAGCACCTGCGACTCTCAGCACATCATGGTCAAACATCATCCAAGATTTTCCAGCCGCAACACCCCCTTTACCAGGATCCAACCGTATCGCAATTCCCTTATAGGCAAAGTTTGCGTTACCAAATTTTTCATCCGGAAGTGGTGAAACCGGGCCTCCCGATCTTGGTCTAGGAGCCGCTCCCAAACCGACCAACTCATACGTATTGATTAAAAAATTGCCATAATCCATTTCGGCCCAAGGCTTATACGCTTTAGGCAATGGCCCTTTTGACTCCCCTTTTGGCAAACTACTCAAATATTTCTCATCCCATTTCGTTAGAGAAACAGCCGAATTTTTAGCAATAAAATTTTGCTGAATATAATGAATGACATCGTATTTTTCGACGGGTGTTAAATGCATTTGGGGAGGCATAGACCCAAACCCTTTCGTAATGGTTTGGTATAAAGCGAAAGAATCATGGCCCCATTTAAAAGGCTCCGCCCAAAATTTCCTCGCCGAGGGAATGCTGCCGGGATCAACAGGCGTTCCGTGGCAACTTAAACAATTGTTTTTGTATATAACTTCTCCGCGGGTCATTGACTCATCAAAGTGATCATCAATCGCCAGCATGAATCCTTTATGATCCAGGTCCTTTTCATACCCGGGTAAATCCACGTCTGAAAGTATAAAACGAGTTTTTACTTCTTTATTTTTTTGCTGCAGAGGTGAACACGCGCAGATGCAAATGAAGCATAAAAAATAAAAGATAGCCTTATTGTGATTTAGCATAGGAAACAAGATTTTTTATCTGGTTAGGATCATAAAAATATACCTAATTAAAATAAATTTACAATTTTGAAAACTCCTTTAACAACAAATCAGTAATCATTTTATAGCCTTTATCAGATGGATGTAATCCATCAAAAGTCACATCGGAAGCCTCTACCGGATATGGATATTCATCCGTTTCAGGGTTAAATTGCACGTCAATAAAATCGGGATATTTAAAGTTTTTGTACTCGCTAGTCAGTGGATCTTTTAATCGCTTAAATTTAACTAAATGCGCATGGTCCATCTTTTTAGCATGGTATAAATCGACCACAGGCATATGTTCAAATCGGGCTATATCCTTCACAGCATTCGCAAAACTTTCTAAATTTTGACCCTTTTTATCACGATATGATCCATAGGCATTATTTTTGAAATTATTGATGTAGACAAAGTCCACACGTTGCATCGGCGTAATAAAAATGATTTTAGCATTCGCATTTAAAGACTTTAGTTTATTGACTATAATTCTAAATGAACCATGCACCGTCCCATTGCCTGTGTTGTTTTCATAATCAGAAAACTCGCCCAAAGGCTTTGATCCCCACCAATCATTTGTTCCTAAAAAAATGGAATACACATCCGCCTTTTGAATGCCTAGGTTTTCAATTTCGGTGGCAATTTTAATGGCGGTCCAACCATTATGCCCTTGATTCACAAAATTAATATGGGGCATTTTTTCAACCACCCTAGTCATGTAACCTTTGGTCGTTCGGTTGCCCGTCTCATTGGGATGATCATTCAAATAGGTGATGGAATCTCCAATGGCAACCCAAGTGATATTGGGAGGCACAAATGAAAATTGGACCAATACCAGACAAAGGAATAGAATAAGTTTTTTCATCATAGGTTTTCAAAAGCAATACACTCGAAAAATAAAACAAAAATCGGGCCCCAGTTGGAAGCCCGATTTTGTATTAAGAAGCTTTAACAATCGCAAAACTCTGCTCCATATCTGCTTTGATATCATCGATATGTTCGATGCCCACAGATAAACGTAAAGAAGCTGGTTTTACTCCAGCGGCCATTTGCTCCTCATCGCTTAATTGTTGGTGCGTCGTGGCAGAAGGCTGAATAATTAACGTTTTCGTATCACCCACATTGGCCAAATGGCTAATCATTTGTAAAGAATCCACAAATTTAGTGGCTGCTTCTTTTCCTCCTTTGATTTCAAAAGATAAAACTGCTCCAAATCCACGCTTCAAATACTTTTTAGCTATTGTATGATTGGGGCTACTCGCTAAACCTGGATACATCACCTTAGAAACCTGAGGATGTTGCTCAAGCCACTCGGCGATTGCCAACGCATTTTCTGTATGGCGTTGCACCCGAAGTGACAATGTTTCTATCCCTTGTAACAATAAGAATGAGTTGAACGGAGACTGAGAAGAACCAAAATCACGTAGGCCCTCCACACGCGCACGAATGATGAATTGGATGTTGCCAAAAGGACCGCCAATTCCAAAAACAGAATTAAACACTAATCCATGGTAACCTTCAGAAGGTTCTGTAAACTGCGTAAACTTACCGTTGCCCCAGTTGTAATTTCCTCCGTCGACAATCACGCCGCCAATACTCGTTCCATGTCCACCGATCCATTTGGTCGCTGATTCAACCACTACATTAGCTCCATGTTCTAAGGGTCTAAATAAATATCCACCTGCACCAAACGTATTATCAACGATTAAAGGCAAATCATGTTTTTTCGCAACGGCTGAAATTTTATCAAAATCAGGCACATTGAAACTAGGATTACCGATTGTTTCGGTATAAATGGCTTTGGTATTTTCATCGATCAAAGACTCCATGCTCGCCGCATCATCACCCTCAGCAAATCGTACTTCGATTCCCAAACGCTTAAAAGCTACTTTGAATTGATTATAGGTTCCTCCATACAAATAGGATGAACTAACAAAGTTATCTCCCGCTTGTAAAATATTATTCAAGGCAATGAACTGAGCCGCTTGGCCAGAAGAAACAGCTAAAGCCGCTACTCCACCTTCAAGGGCTGCCATTCGTTTCTCAAAAACATCGGAGGTCGGATTCATAATCCGGGTATAAATATTACCAAATTCCTTTAGCGCAAATAAATTGGCCCCATGCTCTGAATTATTAAACACATAGGAAGTGGTTTGGTAAATAGGAACCGCTCTTGCACCGGTTGTTGGGTCTACTTCTTGGCCCGCATGAATTTGTAAAGTTTCAAATTTTTGATTTTGTATTGACATGACTTCGTTATGATTAAAATTATTTTTTTCTAATTTTTAAATTTATAAAAAAATATAGGCAAAATGATTTTTTCAAACCAAATTTAAATGTGTTTTTAAAGACGCTTATGAACTTACAAGAAAAAATGCCGAGGCAGGCCAACAAAAATTTGATTAAACATAGGTACGGTGGCAAGTTTTGGCTTTTAATCGGATTGTTATTTTTTAATCCATTCACATCGCCTTCACAAAAAATCACCTTAAATCCACAAAAAACATTTCAAACGATGCACAGCTTTGGCGCGTCGGATTGTTGGTCCATCGCGATGGTCGGAAAATACTTCCCACAAGAGAAAAAAAATAAAATCGCCGAGTGGCTTTTTAGCCAAGAGGTTGACGCACAAGGAAATCCAAAAGGGATCGGTCTTTCCATGTGGCGATTTAATATAGGGGCTGGTAGTACGGAACAAGGAGTTGAGAGTAAAATCACCAATGAATGGCGGCGGGCTGAAAGCTTTTATTCGGAAGGGGTTTGGGATTGGAGAAAACAGGAAGGCCAACAATTTTTTCTGCAAGCCGCAAAAAAATACGGAGTACCCTATACGTTAGGCTTTTTAAATTCTTCCCCAGTCCAAATGACCAAAAATGGATTGGCCATTGGCTCTGGAAAATTAGGGGAATGGAATTTCAATCCAGACAAAATAAATGAGTGGACGGATTTTCTATATCAAGTTTCTGCGCGATTCAAATTCAATTACCTAAGCCCCTTCAATGAACCACAATGGGACTGGGGTCCGGGCAAAAATGGCAAGGCATCCCAAGAAGGAACCCCGATAAACAATACCGATTTGGCATGGGCCGTTCGAAAACTAGCGGGTCAATTTGAAAGCAAAGGCCTTAAAACAAGCATCGTAATTCCTGAGGCGGGTCAGATTGATTATTTGTATCAAAAAAATTCGAATCGAAAAAATGTCCAACAAGACAATCAGATTGAAACTTTTTTCAGTCCCCAAAGCCCACATTATGTAGGCGATTTAAAATCCGTGGAGAAATTAGTCTGTGGCCATAGTTATTTCACCACCTCACCCGAATCCTTATTGGTCAAAAAACGCAATGATCTACATGCGGAAGCCGAGCAATACAAGGTAGGCTACTGGCAATCCGAATATTGCATTTTGGGTGAAAATGCTGGCGAGATTAAAGGTGGAGGCGTGGATTTAGGTATGAAAACGGCCCTTTATGTGGCAAATGTCATACATGCCGACTTGGTTAATGCCCATGCAACTTCATGGAGTTGGTGGCTTTCCGTCAGTTCCAACGACTTTAAGGACGGATTGATTTACCTATTTAATCAGGATCAAAAAGGAGAAAAAGACGCTAATAAATATGACGCCGATTTATTTGATTCAAAATTACTTTGGGCAATGGGTAATTTTTCGAGGTTCATTAGGCCCAACATGAAAAGAATAGAGGTGAATATCGATCAGGAAAAATGCAAGATTTCTGGATTTAGGGATAAAAAGAAGGTCGTATTAGTTTTAGTCAATCAAGGAGAATCGTTTAAAGCTGAAATACCTGAGGTAAAAACCAACAAAAAAATAGACACTTTTACGACTTCGGAAATGAAGAATTTAGCTTACCAACAAGTAAATGGTTCTCAAATTCAAATTCCAAAACAGTCCATTGTCACCCTAGTGTATCACATTAAATAAACATTTTGGGTATAATTTGACCACATTTGTCTTTTACATAAAACCTATCCTATGAAATATATTCTCTTGTTTTTTTTGCTGATTTCAAAGCCTTTATTGGGTCAAATTCCTTTATTGGAATCTAAGGTCTATTCCATCAACGAGCGAATGATTAAAACAAAATTTGGTTCAACCTCTTCTATTTTCAAAGGTGAAGGGGATGTCTTGAAATTACAAGAAATGAACTTGATACGCATTGGTGAGAATAAAAAATACCGAGTAAAATCATCGGCAGATCGGGAACGCTTTTTTATTTTAAAGAAAGGAAATTTAAAGATTAGCTTAGGAGATCAAGTTCAGGTTTTGCAAGTCGGCAGCATGGTCACCGTGATGCCTAAAGACCAAATAATTTTCGAAAATACCGAAGGTGTTTTGGCTGAACTTTATGAGATGACTTATTTGGCAAAATCACCCATGAATGAAGAAAGAGGATTAAAAGCGGGCGGATCCTTTATCGTTCCTTGGGAAAGCGCCGTATTTAAACAAACGACTAAAGGTGGTGGCCGACAGTTTTTTGACCGAGCAACTGCCATGTTGAATCGTTTTGATATTCATGTGACGACGCTGAATGTGGGCCAACAAAGTCACGATCCACATACGCATGTCAACGAAGAAATTATCTTGATGATCGACGGAAATGCAGAGGAAAGGATTGGAGATAAAAAGGAATTAGCCAAGCCGGGGGACGTCATTCGTTTGGGATCCAAGGTGCTTCACAACATCACCAACGTAGGCAATAAACCTTGCCAATATTATGCGATTCAGTGGAATTAAAAAACATATAATGAAATTACAAACCTACTTCTATGCGTTAACATTAATGGTCACTCCCTTTCTTTCAACAGCCCAAAAAAGTCCCAAAAAGACCAATGTTTTATTGATCGTCGTAGACGACTTAAACACAAGTTTAGGTTGCTACGGAAATAAACAAGTAAAAACACCCAACATAGACCGATTAGCCGCCATGGGCGTCATGTTTGATCGGGCCTATTGTCAATACCCTTTATGTAATCCAAGTCGGGTTTCATTTTTGAGCGGAAAAAGACCCGAAAATACAGGCGTTTATGTCTTAAATGTACCGGCAAGAAAAGCATTGCCCGATGCGGTTTTACTGCCACAATATTTCAAAAACCAAGGTTATTATACGGCTGGAGCCGGAAAGGTTTTTCATAATGCGAAAATGAGCGACGGTTTATCTTGGAATTACTATACTGATGAAGCGAGTGTAGATGCTGAAGAAAAAGCGGCGATTGACACCCGGTATGGAGGAGGAGATGGAAGGCCAAAAGCGTATGTATTAACGACCGATGGGAGTAAAACTAGGGATGGATTAAATACGAAAACCATCAAAGATTTGTTGGCCGCTAAGAAAGACCAACCCTTCTTTTTAGCGGCGGGATTCCATAAGCCACATTTACCTTGGACTGCGCCGAAGAAATTTTTTGATTTATATCCAGTCGATAAAATCCAAATTCGCGAGGATCCTAAAATGATCAATATACCGTCTGTGGCGATGCAAACTGAATTGTCGGGATTTGCCCAACCGGATTCTAGGGCAGCTGCCATGCAAGGATATTATGCCTGCATTTCCTTCACAGATGCACATGTGGGAGAATTAATGGCAGTATTAGATCGGGAAAAATTATGGGAAAATACGGTCGTCGTATTAGTGGGTGACAATGGTTTTCATTTAGGCGATCATGAAGGATTATGGGCGAAATTAAGTGCCTTTGACGCCTCCACGAGAGTCCCTTTTATCATGGCTGGCGCGGGAATTCCGAAGGGTAAAGTGCTAGACCAACCGGTCGAATTACTGGATTTATACCCTACCCTATTATCATTAGCAGGTGAAAAAGATCATTCGAAATTGGATGGCAAATCATTGCTTCCCTACATGCAGGGAAAAAATAATTCATCGACTTATGCCAAAAGTCTTGTTTTTCATTATGACCCAAAAACGAAATCGGATGTCATGGGACAAACTGTCATTCATAAAGATTGGAGATATACCGATTGGGGAATGGGAGAAAAGGGATCTGAATTATACATCAGAAAAAATGATCCATTTGAATTTGTGAATCGGATACAGGAAAAGTCCTTTTTGAATTTAAAAAATGATGCACAAAAAACGATTCAATCGGGACCCATTCCTAAACCCGGTGAAAGCAATCGCCCTAGGGCATTATTAGAGCCAGGGATGGTTTCGAATTAACTTTTTTTGCTGATATACAAAACCTATTCCTTATGACCCGTTTAGCCCTTATCTTTGCATCTCTTTTCGCTTTCGTTTCTTGTACCCAAACGTCAGAAACAGTCTCTAACTATTTCTCATACCCTGATACCTTGGAGGCTGCCGGAATTAAATTAATTCCCATCAAAACGCCCAAAGGCACCTTTAATGTATGGACTAAACGTTTTGGAAATAATCCCAAAATCAAGATCTTGCTTCTGCACGGTGGTCCAGCCATGACGCATGAATACATGGAATGTTTTGAGACATTTTTTCAAAGAGAAGGATTTGAATTTTATGAATATGACCAACTAGGTTCCTATTATAGCGATCAACCCAATGACACCACACTCTGGAAAACCGAGCGCTTTGTGGAAGAGGTGGAACAGGTCCGAAAAGCGATAGGCGCCGACCAATCCAATTTTTACATCGTAGGGAATTCTTGGGGTGGAATCTTAGGTATGGAATATGCGCTGAAATATCAAAAAAATATGAAGGCGCTACTCGTCTCCAACATGGTCGCGAGTGCCCCTGAATATGGAAAATATGCCCAAGAAGTTTTGGCAAAACAAATGGATCCCAAAATACTCACTGAAATTAGAGCCATAGAAGCGAAAAAAGATTTCGCTAACCCAAGGTACATGGAGCTGCTGATTCCAAATTTCTACCACGAGCATATTTGTCGGCTTACCAACTGGCCAGACGCCTTAAACAGGTCATTTAAACATGCAAACAATGCCATCTATACTCAAATGCAGGGACCTAGTGAATTTGGGATTTCTGGTCTACTTGCCAATTGGGATATTAAAAATCGACTGAAGGAAATCGCTATCCCTACTTTGATGATTGGTGCCAAATATGACACCATGGACCCAAAGGCCATGGAAGAACAAAGTAAAATGGTCCAACAGGGCGAGTATTTGTATTGCCCGAATGGAAGCCATTTGGCGATGTGGGATGATCAAAAAATCTATATGAATGGAGTGATTTCCTTTATTAAAAAAGTGGATCAGGGAGAATAATTCAAAAAGACGGTTAGAACGGAGTTTGTGGATTCATTTTCACGTGCGTCAACTAAAATCCACCGTCAGCAAATCCTTATAGAGCAAGGTTTTAAATGAACGCAAGTTGCCAAATTGGCTATTTGAACTACAATTTGCTGTTTGAACCGACTCAATTCCATAGCTATTGCCATGGTTAGCGCACTTAAATTTATTGCTCTGAAAGGTCCACTGATTTTTACTTCCTAAATGAGGACAGCAATTGTCGAAGGCCAACAAGCTTGTGGCATTCTGCCTTAGCAACAACACTCCATTGTCAAGGTCATTCACAAAATTAACGGACGTCAAGAGCTTAGAATAACTCGCATGCTTCAGGTTGAAATATACCTTGTTTTGTACTTGCAAAAATCCCGTAGTACCAATCGTCTTCATCCGGTCTAAATAATCTTTTTCCTCCTGGGGAACGATCACCGCCGACTCTTCTTTTGCGTTATCACACGATTCTAAAAGAGCAACACCGACAATGGAAAGTATCAAAGCTGGGCATGCCTTTCTAGCAAATTCTCTTCTTTTCATGGATAAAAAAATGACCGTTAAATCAGTTATAACACTTTTTTAAAATAAATCTTTTATATTTGAAAACTGATATTTCTGATGCAAAATACAAAAAATATAGACTTAGTAGCCCAGTTTCGCAAAGAAAACGTCGATTTCTCCAAAATCGAAAAGGCTCGAGCGTCCAGAACTGTAGTCAATACTGGCCTTGAAGCATACACTGGAACTTGGGGAACCGCGCAAAAGAAACATCTGTTAAATCGTGTTTTAACAGGTTATGGAAGTAGGCATTTATTGGACCTCAACAACCTTTCTTTACAAAAATCCCTAGACTTAATCTTTACACCTGAAAAACAACCGAGCGTTCCGGTCAATGACTATGATTATGAAATCACGAAGGAGGAAACCGAAAAACAAGGTCACGTATATATAGAACCGGGGAAAGAGTATGTATTTGCTCCCGAACCGAATGGATCACCAGGACCAAGACATAATTCACATGACGCTTGGCTATTTAGAAACATGGTCCAACAAAGTACTTCAGTACATTGGCGCATGGTATTCTTCCTGCATAACCTATTAGCAGCTGGAAAAGGAAGTGTCAAAATGTTGTATCAACACTACATAACTCTCTTTAATACTTCCTTTGAGTCTTACAAAACCACGATTTACAAAATTACATTGGACCCATTAATGTTGGACTACCTCAACCTGCAGCACAGTCAAAAGAATAAGCCCGATGAAAATTATGCCCGCGAATTACAAGAATTATTTACCGTAGGAAAAGGACCTAAATCTCAATTTACAGAGCAAGATGTTGGTGAAATGGCTCGATTATTAGTGGGCTGGCAATTCAACAATGATAGTAAAAACAAAATGACTGGTCCTATCACCAACATATTCAATGCGTGGAATCACGATACCTCAGATAAGCAATTCTCTGCCTTTTATGGCAATCGATTAATAAAAGGCCGAAATGGCCAGGATGGTAAAAAAGAATTAGATGAAGCGATAGATATGCTCTTTAGCACGAACGAATGCGCATTGTACTTGTCTAGGAGGCTATACCAATTTTTCTGTTACCCAATCATTAACGATACCGTAGAAAAAAATGTCATAGTGCCTATGGCTGACCTACTTCGTAAAAATAATTACGAACTAAAAGTTCCGCTTCGTGCACTTTTAGGAAGTGCTCATTTTTATGATAACTCGTTTTACAATTCCATGATTAAATCACCTTTGGAATTTATATTCGGATTTTACAAGGAATTTGACATGAATTTATCCAATACTACAACAGGAGGTGATATACCTAAGCGATTCTCAGATCCACTGACAAGTAATTTTTATAAATTCAAAAATTTGCAATGGGAAATGGGCAACATAGGTTTGAACTATACAGATCCTCCTAGCGTATCCGGTTGGCCTGCCTATTACCAAGAACCTGTCTTTGATTTATTTTGGATCAATTCAGACACTATAGCTAAAAGATCCAATTCTGCAAATAGTATTGCCAAATGGGGCGCGTGGGTTGGATCCGGTGAAGTTAAAGGAAATGTACACAATCAAATAGACAAAATTAAGTTTGTCAGCAGTTTGAAATCTCCTGAAAACCTCGACCTGGTCATCGACGAAACGGTAGAAAAGATCATGAGTGCTCCTATCTCTGATAAGGCCAAAGCGCGCATTAAAGCAAGTGTTTTGGGAGGAAATGCCCCTTCTTATTATACGCAATTATATCAGTCGCATATGAGTAAACAGACTGAAGAGACTCGATCAATTTTAAGTAACCGATTAGAAAATTTGTTTGGCGCCTTATTCCAAATGGGAGAAATCCAATTATTTTAATATGGATAGAAGAAAATTTATACATCAAATGTCACATGCGGCAGCCTTGCCTGCATTGTTTTCTTCTATTCCCTATGAATCCCTAGGTTTTGGAACACAATCCGAATTAGCTCAAACAGTTGCCGAAGGTAACATCCTTGTGATCATCGTTTTAAGTGGCGGTAATGATGGTTTAAATACCGTGATTCCGTTGAATATGTTGTCTAAATTGAATAGCATTCGATCAACTGTCATGTTGCCGGACAACAAAATTTTACCTCTGGAAGGTACCGAATTAGGGCTTCATCCATCTTTAAAAGGATTTCAATCTTTATACAAGGAAAACCGTTTGAAAATTGTGCAGGCTGTGGCTTATCCTCAACCAAGTTATTCGCATTTTAGGTCGATGGACATTTGGGATTCAGCTTCAGATGCCTTGAAATACGAAAATAGCGGTTGGGCCGCCCGTTACTTAGAAGCCAAGCACCCGAATTTCCCGGAGGCCTACCCTACTGAATTATTCCCTCATCCATTGTCCATGGAAATTGGTTGGAATTCTTCGTTGATGTTTACTGGAAAAAAATCTTTCACCAGCGTAGTGGCCTCAAATCCAGAATCGTTTTACGAGATTATTAATGAATTTGACAATAATTACCCTTCGACACCCATCGGCGAGAAATTAAAATATTTGCAGCTCATGGCTAAGCAGTCGAATGCCTATGGAAAGGTGCTAAAAGAGCAATTTAAAAAAGGAACTGAATATGCGTTTCCAAGAAGTAATTTGGCGGACCAATTAAAAATCGTCAGCCGACTTATTTCAGGGGGTTTACAAACTAGAATATATAAAGTTCAAATTGGCGGTTTTGATACTCATAGTGCGCAGGTAGAACCTGGAGATAAAACGACTGGAATGCACGCAACTATTTTAAAAGAAATAGATGAAGCCGTGACAGCATTCATGAAGAGCCTGGACCAAATGGGAAAATCGGATCGCGTATTAGGTATGTGTGTGTCTGAATTTGGGAGAACGGTTCATTCCAATGGAACCAATGGAACAGATCATGGTACCGTTTCGCCTGTTATTTTGTTTGGCAATAAAGTTGATCCCAAGGTGGTTGGCAAGAATCCGATCATCCCAGATAAAACCAACTATTCCTACGAGATGGATATGCAATACGATTTCCGTCAAGTTTATGCCTCAGTCATGAACCAATGGATGGGCGGAACCAAATCGTTTACGAAAGATATTTTATTTAAAGACTTCGAGCAAGTTCCCATTATCCAGTCGGCCTACATCGATTCCGACGAAGATGGCGTACCCGATGTAAATGATAAATGTAACGATACGCCAATAGGCGCTTTGGTAGATGTCAATGGATGTGAAGTTTTCACTTTGCCATCGAATAATTTCAAGGTAGAAGTGGTGGCTTCCACGTGCGTAGGTGCGAATAATGGATCATTAAAGGTATCGGTTTTGAATACCAACTATTCTTATTCATTAACTGTCAAAGGACCTAACAAATACGAGAAACAGATTAATATGCCCAAAGGGGTGGCCAATAGCCTGTTGAATGGTTTGGTCTTGGGTGTATATAATTTGGTCTTTACGGTGGAGAATGTCAAGAATTATCAACAAGCCTTTGACATCAAAATTACTGAACCGGCACCTTTGGTTGTTCAATCGACCATCGACGTGGGGAATAAATCAATGAGTATACAACTCGGCGGCGCTACTAATTATTTCGTACAAATAAATGAAGCGTTCTTTAAAGTAACGGAGGCTAATTGGTCTACCGCCTTACCCGCTGGCCTAGTGAAACTACAAGTGAGTACCGATTTAAATTGCCAAGGCATTTATGTCAAGGAGTTTTTTGTTTCAGAGTCGGTCAGTGCATTTCCAAACCCAACCACCGGACCTGTCTCATTACATGTGCATGGAATAGACAAAAAGGTCGATATTTCCATCATCAATGCAGCGGGATTAGCAATTTCCAATCAAAATCACGCGGTCCCTTCGTCTAGGTTGGTCGGCTTGGATTTAAGCGAATTTATTCCGGGTCTTTATTTAATTCGGATCCAAGGGGAAACCGTAGATCAAACGCTAAAAATAATTAAGCTATGAAATACCTAGGAATTTTATGGATCAGCTTATTGATATTTGCCTGCTCAAAAGGTAGCGAAACCATCACGCCAGCAGTAGTAGTTGTTCCTCCGCCAACGGCCGCCGCACTTACTTTGCCGGCCAATAACACCGTTTGTTATGAAGGTGCTAATGTATCAAGTTTAACTTCAGATGTTTCTTTTTCATGGGCCGCCGCAAAAGATACTGAGATTTACGATTTAGTTGTCACCAATTTAAATACCTTAACTAATACGACAAAATCTGTCAATAGTGATAACAAAGCTACCGTAACACTATTGAGGGGCACGCCATACCGTTGGCAAGTCATTTCCAAATCCAACAAATCCAAAGAAACGGCCAGTAGTGATGTTTGGAAATTTTACCTAGCCGGCGATGGCGCTTCCACCTTTGCCCCTTTTCCTGCGGTCATGATAGCTCCAGTCAGTGGCGCAAGTGTTACACCCAACGCTGGAAAAGTTAATCTTATTTGGTCAGGTGCGGATCCGGACAGCAAAGTTTTGAGTTATGAAATTTATATAGATACTGATCAAACCAAAGTATTGAACAGACTCGTAGCTCCCAGCGCAACTACTAGCTCCAACCTTTGGGTTAACGTTATGCCGGGTACGGTCTATTATTGGTCCGTAAAATCGAGCGATGGAATTTTAAGCTCCTATACGATTCCGTATAGTTTTAGAGTCAATTAAAAACCAATTATTTTCTTTAATTTTTCCAGTGCCCATTGGAAAAAATGTACCATTTTTTTGATAAGCAAATAAATACCTCGAAGACCAATGGACGTTGCAACGGACTGCCAACCGTAGCCGAGCAGCATTCCAAATATTAACGCCATCGTCAACAATTTTCGAGCGGGCATACACTTTTATAATTTAGAACTGTAAAAAAATAAGCCCAAGAAGGGCTTATTGATAATTCGACTTATTTTTTTTGTCTCTTTTTTCCTCTTTCTTTTCCTTAGGAGTTTTAGTTGCCTCCTTCTTTTCGGATTTTTTTGAATTCATCCCTTTGGCCATGGTCGTATCTATTTAAAATTAAAAAACAATTGAAGTGGAAAGGAAGTAAAAAAAAAGGTCTGCTCAAAATTTTTATTATATGAAGGCCATTTAATTTTTATTCACCTTGCTTAATCGGACCTCCCTTAAATCCAAAATTGCTCCTTTGGAAAATTTCGTTTGAGACTTAAAGGTGATTTTTTGTACTCCTTTGTTTAATTTAATCGTTCCCACCTTTACTAATTTATACGTTTCCCAAGAACCGCTCCGGGCTACAATCCCTTTTAAATTTGCCGAAGAAGTAAACAAGATAAATTGCTTTCCTGCCTCTAAATTATCCACTGAATACTCGATGCTTGCCTCATACATACCCGTTTCTAGTACTTGGACCTGCCACTCTACTCGGTCTGCTGCCGTAAACCAACCATAAGCTCGCCACTCAGGCATGTATTTTATTTCGGGGCCAATCGCCTTCCCTTTTTCAGCACTGAGCCTGAAAGTACCATTTTTTTCCACTCGAACTAGGCTTGGTTGGGGAGCTGCATTAACCGATATTCCAAAGAAAAGCCCGTTAAACAAAATCAATAATAATCCAGTCTTCATCCTTATTTATCGTCTTTATTAAACAATTCTAAAGCGTCAGTATCCTTATATTCAATCATTTTTGCCTTGAGCTCCGACTTCAATTTCTTGATGACTCCAGCGTAAGCTTTGTCGCCATATAAATTCTTCATGTTTTTAGGATCCTTTTTGATGTCATATAATTCCCAAGAATCTTGAGGTCCATAAAATTTCGCCAAGGTATATTGATCTGTACGCAAACCAAAATGCGGAGCTACACGATGTGGTTGAGGATATTCATAATAGTGATAATAGGATTTATTATCCCATGATTTTTTGGGGTTTTCGAGCAAAGGATAAAAAGATTTTCCTTGCATTCCTTCGGTTGGTTTTACCCCAGCAATATCTAAAACGGTAGGAGCCCAATCGACATTTGAAACGACTTGTTGGACCTTAGTCCCTGGCTTAATCTTTCCTGGATATTTGATCACGAAAGGAGTCTTTAAGGACTCTTCGTAGATGAAACGCTTATCGAACCAACCGTGTTCTCCCAGATAAAAACCTTGATCAGAGGCATAAATAACTACTGTATTTTTAGACAAGCCTGTTTTGTCTAAATAATCCAAAAGCTCTCCAATATTACGGTCCAAAGAACGGGCCGTTGACAAATAATCACGCATATATCGTTGGAATTTCCATTCCACTAATGCCTTACCCGTCAAATGCTTCTCCTCAAATTCCTTGGTAACTTTATTTTGATAGTACTCATAAAAAGCAGCTTTTTGAGCAGGCGTAAAACGCTTAAAAGTCGGGTTGTTAAAGTTGGCATTTACCTTCAAATCTGAGCCCAATACCATCGTTTTGTCTACCGTCATATCTTGGTCGCGCGCGGCAGGCCGGCCTTCATAGTTGTCGTAAAAATTATCAGGAACCGGGAAATTGACATCATCATAGGAACCTAAATCCTGTATGTCCGGAAACCATTCCCGGTGCGTAGCCTTGTGGCCGACCACCATAAAAAAGGGTTTTGATTGATCTCTTTGCTCCAACCACTCCTTTGAAAATTTCGTAATTAAATTTGATACATAGCCTTCGTATTGAATCTTTTCATTGTTTTTATTAATGAAATCTGGATTGTAATAGAAGCCTTGACCAGGCAACACATTTAAAAAATCAAAGCCGTGCGGAAGAGTACCTAAATGCATTTTTCCAACCCAAGCCGTCTGATACCCATTTTTTTGCAAGGCCTCTGGAAAAACAGGTTGGTCTATATTAAACACCTTTTCATTCACCTTGTAGCCATTCATGTGGCTGAATTTTCCGGTTAATAAGGTAGCCCGACTAGGCCCACAAATGGAATTTGTTACTACGTTATTGTACAAAATGGCACCGGAATTGGCAATTCGGTCGATGTTAGGCGTCTTAGCTATTTTACTTCCATAAGCACTAATGGCCTGGGTAGTATGGTCATCAGAAAATATAAAAATGATATTAGGCTTCTGGCTAAATGCAGCAAATGTGCTAAAGACCAAAAATAATGTGAGTAAATTTTTCATAGCATTTGGTTTAATTGATACGTCGTAGCGTCACTAATTTTATGTCAAGGTCATTGGCTTTGAGCAAATTTTGGCTCATTCATGTAAGCGTTCCCTTTCCTGGTTTCAAATGAATGGTTCCTAAATTCAAAGATATAAAATCTTTGATAAAGGATTCATACCGATTCATTTCTCTCCATAAGCAAATTATTTTTTCTGATACACCTTCACATAATCCACCGAAAAAACGTCAGGGAAAACCGTTTTACTTATTTCGGCCAAGACACTGGGAATCTCCATACTTAAAATCAGGTATTCGGGAATTTGAGAAACCCCAGCGGAAACTTCATAAAACTTAAGTCCATCGATGTAAAAAGAATAGGTTTCAGGCGTCCACAATAATCCAAATGTATGGAAACCTGAACTAACTCCCTTGAGATAACTTTGCATCCCCCGGGTGGTTTGTTGGCCCGCCCCATAAGGTCCCCAGTGCACATTATGAGAAACGATATCAGTCCCTAATTTTTTAAAAAACTCCATGATATCCACCTCAGCTCCATATATTTTAGGGTCAGTTCCACCGGCCAATTGCGGGGATTGCAACCAAAAAGCACCCCAAACACCAGGAGAATTTTGGAGTTTTGCCTTACATTCAAAATAGCCGAATTGGGGCATGAATTTTCCTTGTGTCCCAACCGCACTGATGAGAATTGAATCGTTTCTTTTCAAGGCATATAAATTCAAAAGCCCGTCTTTGACTTGGATCGCCTCAGTAGACACATAGCCAAGGGCACGCTTTCCTAAACCTCGGGGTTTCCATTTCAACGTGTCTAATTGGCTTCCGGTAAATTCATCTTCCCAAACCAACGAATACCCATGATTGATGGGATTGAATTTATCGGTCGACATAGGTCCCTGAGCGGGTCTTTGTCCAAATACAAAAGGAAGAAATGCGATATTAAAAATTAAAACCAGACTCCATTGTTTATTGACCATTTTGAAAGTGCGATTGTTAACAATATGATATTAATATGTCCTAATATAATAGCTATTTTTGTAAGATGAAAGTTTACGTTTTTACGGCAAGCATCTTATTCATTAGCATACAAGTTTGGGGACAAGACCAAATGCTGAAAGGAATTGTTCAAGATGGAATTACCGAAAAAATACTCCCTTATGCTAACGTAAGCCTCTGGAAAAAAGATTC
>Ga0222712_10001546_pt1 | contig 28148 bp, 39 predicted proteins | sample C33_657DmetaG_FD_165043 | JGI IMG/M metagenome (GOLD analysis project Ga0222712, IMG submission 165043) | Estuarine water microbial communities from San Francisco Bay, California, United States - C33_657D | ecosystem: Environmental > Aquatic > Marine > Unclassified | place: USA: California... | reverse complement strand
TGTAAATTTTTTGGATCAGCTTGAAAAGAAATGATATCTCCAGTGACACTATTTTGTAGTTGACACGTCGATCTTCCACCTCCAATTAATCTTAAAATTCCTTCGTTGCCGCTTTGAATAATTTTAGTAGTTAAGATGTTTCTCCACTTTGCTCCAGTTACATTTAAATTAGTTAAAGTAGATTGTGTAAAACACTTGTCGCCGATATTTTTTATGCCTTCTTTGATTAGTGCTTCCATACTTTTAAAAACAAATCCATACTTGTTTTCAAAGAAGTAAAAACAATGGCCGTTAAATTCTTGAGACATTGCATGTTCTAATCTAATTTGATCAATACACTCGAATGGAGTCTTTTCAGTAAAGTTAAATGCATGCAATCCACGAGTTTTTTCTGCAAAGAAAGGTTTGTTTGATTTCGTTAAGTTAAGATATGCTTTTACCATATTCTCGCACTCAATATTTTTTCTAACAAGCGGTGTGTTTTTTATGGTCGAAGCTTTCCATGCTTCATATGTAACACACTCCACTTTATAAATTAGTGCTTTATCATCGGGAGAATTAAAAGAAACTGGTTTATTAATAACATAAAGTTCGTATCGAATAGACGATTTTGAATTATCTTCGTCTGTTGTAAAATCAATGATAATTTTCTTATCTGTAAAAACAAATTTATCTCCTGCGCCCTTCGCCTCATAGAATTCGAATTGTGCACGAACAGCAGGTTCGAGTATAGATTCATATATGTTTGCTTGTACACAGACAGGAGTCAAATCAACAGCCTTGCCGCAATCGACAGTTTTTGCTGTATTATCAATCATTAAGAACTCGTTAAGTTTAAACTGCCCGTCTCTAATTTGAGAAATCATATTACGAACTCAATTGTTGTATAAATTGTTTTTCTGTTTCAGCGAGATAAGAAGACTTGAGAACAAATATATTTCGCTTCAATTCGTTTCTTTCTTTCTCATCATCATATGCATTTACGGCATACCAATACTCTGTTTCTGCAGTAGAAATGTTTTGCTTTATCGGAGTAATTGTTTTTATTCCTTCTGCTTGATTGACTGCAAAAGTTCCGTTGACGTGCTTTACGGTTAAGCTATTATTTTCAAGATCAACATAGTCAACGGTCGCATAAGCACCAGTGCTCGTCTGAGACACTCGATCTCCGACTTGGAATTGTGTTGGAGAAGCAGTAAGAGTCAACGATAATATTTTGTTTGTGGATACTATCCAATCTTCTTTGATTCTTTCGTAGCCGATCACTGCACCAGTATTCGTAAGTTTTGGCTTCCAATACTTTTGAGTATTTGTAGTTTCATCGGCAAGGAGAGAATCGTATTGTTGAAGAGTAATAATTCTTTCATCTTCATGCCAGTTTAATCGATAGAAGAGAGTAATCGCTCGAGCATTCGAATTTGATCCATACTTTGTTTCAATATAATTCTTAAAATCTTCTGCTGATTTATAGTAATCGTAATAAGGATCAACGATGTTGTTCGTAAGATAGATCATCCAGTCAAATTTCGAAGATCCGTAATAGTTATAAGACAAGATATCCGGTCTCTCGAACCCTTCTTCAAGAGTAAACTGAAAGGTAGAATAGATTTCTTTCTTTGTTTTGTCAGTAAAGTCGACGCGTGCCAAGATATTCTTGGCAACGTTTCCGCCATAGTCTACAATTGGAAATCGATCGAAATATCTTGCCATTATTTGGGTTTCTTTTCTTCTTTATTGCTAAGCGCGCCTTCTACATAACTTGTAGTGTCAGCTATTGTTTTATCAATATCAAAATCAAGGCCTGCAGCATTAATGCCTTTTTGTATTTCTTTCTTGAAAGTTTCCCAAGTTTCACTCAGACGATCTCCGCCTTCTCTGCCATAATCGCGCGAAGTTTGAATCTGTGTTTCAAGCATTGAAATTGAACATTCAATAAATGCCGGATGGCTCGTGCCTTCAAAGAATGCAGGAATTCCTTGCGGAGAGTAATTCAGTTCGATTGATTGAATGAGACACGGCATAAATTGAATTAATCCGGGTTCACCTTTCATAATTCTTAATTCCGGTTGACATAAGAAAGGATATGCGAGTGCCGCAGTTCCTAAGCTACTATATGATGGCAAAGCATATGCTTTCATTGCTTTCAACAGATTCATTAACTGCTGACTTTCTTCTTTATTACGAGGAGCAAAAGTCCATTCGAATCTATGAGTACGAAGAGGAACACCGCTAAATAAAGCTTGTATATGAGGATTTGGAACAGCGCCAATCGCTTGAGCTCCGAGAGCTCCTATATCATTTGTTGATGTAACCATCGCGCTAAAAGCAAGCGCCGCGACCGAATTTGTTATCGCTTGTGTTCGTTCCTTACCACCGGGTGAGCTTATAAAGTTTTGCATCGCATCTGCAATTCCACCTTTCAGACCAGTGGCGTTTGGAGCGACTTCAATATCAAAGCTTTCTCTTATTCCTTTCGGAAGAGGAAGCGCAAATGCTTGTACAAACTTGAGATCTCCTTTTGTATGAGGAGAAGGACGTTGGTATTGTTTAAACTTAAATGACATATAATAATTTTCACTGATATGATCAGGAAATTGCATCGTATCCAAACCATCAAGAGTAATTTTATTCGAAGCTCTTTGAATAGCATCAACATATGTTTCGGCAAAAGCAGAAGCGCCTATGATATTACCATTCTGTGGATTGAAATTGTTACGAATGTCGGCGCAAGATGCTCGTTTCATTTCGCTTGTAAATGTTTGGAAATACTTGTCTTCGAGACCGGCAGTTAAAGAATCTCCGAATCTTGCAGAAAGTTTCGCTGCAGTTGCATCAGAAAATCCTGCCTTCTTTAGTGCTTTGGCAAAAAGATCTTCGACTGCATTCTCGAGTTTATCTTCGAGCTTATTCGTAATCTTTTTAGCAAGGTTATTCAGAAGCCCTCCCGAGCCCTTTTTAAAGTCATCTAAGCTTATTAAAAATCCGTCTCTTGCCATACTGTCTCTCAAATTTAAAAAGGCTATCAGCTTATTTATAAATAGATTTATGGCTTATCAAGGAAAGTTTCGACCAAAGGATATAAAGAAATATCTCGGAGACTCGAATAATATCGTATATCGCAGTCGATGGGAACTCAAGTTCATGATGTACTTAGATTCTCATCCGAATGTCGTGCAATGGGGAAGCGAAGAATTAGTCATTCCTTATCGCTCTCCTCTCGACAATCGTGTACATCGATACTTTCCAGACTTCATTGTGAAGAAGAAATCTCCGGAAGGTAAAATCGATACGATTGTCGTTGAAATAAAACCTCATGCGCAGACGCGGCCTCCAGTGGTGATAAATAAGCCTAATAAGCGTTATATTAATGAAGTCATGACATGGGGTGTCAACGAAGCCAAATGGAGAGCTGCAGCAGTATACTGCAACGATCGCGGTTGGAAGTTCGACATACTCACCGAAAAAGAATTAGGGATTAAATTTTAGTGGCAATCGTATTTGATACTATCATCACACAAGGTGTTCGTTCAGGACAGATTCCTGCGCGTACGAACTCTGCGCGTGAATGGTTCAGAGACACTGCCGGTAAAATGAATCGTATCAATGAGCGTGAGATGATGAAAGGTGATGTGAGTCGTATGACTACTCAACCTCTTCTCGGCTCAATGTACATGTTTTACTACGATCCAAAGCATAAGGAAGAGTTGCCGTATTACGATAGATTTCCTTTGATCTTTCCATATAAGAAAGTCAAAGGCGGATTTATGGGATTGAATCTACACTATCTGCCTTTGCAACTCAGAGCGAAGTTGATGGACGGTTTATATGACTTTGCAAACAATACACGTTATGACGAGTCGACAAAACTTAAACTGAGTTATGAACTCATGATTCAGGCAGCAAAGCTAAGATGGTATGCTCCATGCATTAAGCATTATTTGGCTTCACATGTGCAGTCAAAGTTTATGTACGTTTACCCATCAGAATGGGACATCGCATTGTTCCTGCCGACAGAACGTTTCGTCAAAGCAAAAAAGAATCAAGTTTGGATGGATACGAAAAGAATGCTAGGAGTTACTAAGTAATGTCAAACAAAGCTGAAGGAAGAACCAAACAAAATACCGCCGCCGGGAGACTTTTAACTTTTTTTAGTCCAGTAGTCGAGTCTGTATCTGGAAAACCTATCAGTGCATTTGTTCAGTCGAGTCAACCAAAAGGCGGAAATACTGGAGGAAGAGCCAAAGTAGGATCAACTGAGCGTGCTTATCAAGAAGTATTTGACAGGATTGCGGCTCGTGATAATCCGCAAGGCGCGCAGGGCTCTCAAGGCGCAACAAGCAGAGGTGGTGCACAAGGTGCAACTGCGAAACCTAAGCCTGCGGCAAAAACACAAGTAGCTAAAGGCATCAATAATAATACAAAACAAGAAATTGAAACTAAAAATTCTGAATTTAGCACCGGTGAACGCAGTAAAGGCATATTTAATATCGGTCGATTTAGAGCCGAAGTTTCTGGTGCAGATAGTATACTTCCTACACATAGCTTCTTAACAGTTTTTGCTCCGATGCCATGGGCAATAAAAAAGTTTCCAGCCGGAAATCTTGATTCGCTTCTGACAATGAGATGCGATAATGTTGTTCTTCCTTCTATTAATCTATTACAAGAACAAAATATCAGAAGATACGGATTTGGTCCAGTCGAAAACGTTGCGTATGGTGTAAATGTCGGAGACTTTACTCTTCAGTTCATCGTAGATAAAGACGCGTTGGTTGTAGAATTCTTTGAAGAATGGTTAAATCTAATTGTAAATCGCGACTCTTTCGGCGGCGCGAATATGAATAATAATAAAATTGGTGGTTTGCGAAGACCATATGAAATCGCTTACAAAGATACGTATGCGTGTCCGAATGTAAACGTATTTGTATATGATCGATCACAAAATGCTGTGATGGAATATCATATATATGATGTGTTTCCTACCGGCATACAAAGCATGAATATGTCATGGAGCGAAGAAAATACTTTAATGAAGTTAAACATCACTTTTTCTTTTACCGATCTTCGAATTGAAAGATCGAAATCGAAGAATAAAAAAAGCCAATCGATTAATGATGAAATTAAAGTGACTGCGACTGGGCCGTATGCGGTCCAAGGAACGGGAGCTGGAGGTGTTGTTGATCTTGCTACTCTCGATCCAACAGGCGCCCGAGGTCTCGAATTGACAGATCTATCAAATGAAACTACGATCATCGGCGATGGATTTAGAACGAGAGGTTCTTCGGCGCCTCTTCCACCAGCCACATTTTCTAACCGTGGTGTTGAACTCGCCGGGTTTCCGAAACGATATGACACTCTTGGAAATCAAATAACAACTGTCGAATCATAATTTATAATTTAGGAGAATATATAATGCCTTTACCAAAAATCGACCAACCACTCTTTGACGTGACCATCCCTTCTTCAAAGAAAAAGATTCTCTTTCGACCATTTCTGGTGAAAGAAGAAAAGATCTTACTCATCTCGCAACAAGGTGGAGAAGATACTGATGTGATCAGAGCCATCAAACAGATCTTAAAACTCTGCGTGCAAGATGAAGATTTTGATGTCGATAAGCTTACGACTTTCGATCTTGAATATTTGTTCTTAAAACTGCGAGCGAAATCTGTCAACAACATTGTCAAGTTATCTTATCGTGATAACGAAGACGATAAAGTTTATGACTTTGAATTAAACCTTGATACGATTGAAGTCGAAATGCCAGAGGGTATTGATTCGACTATTAAATTGTCTGATAATATTGCAATGATTATGAAGTATCCGAGCTCGAGCATCACTGATAAAATCACGCAGTTTGATAATGAAGTCGATCTCATGACATTCTTTATCATTAACTGTATCGATACCATCGTAACAGAAGAAGAAATTTATCCTGCTTCTGAGTATACAGATAAAGAACTCGAAGAGTTTCTCGATCAATTGCCAGTCAATTCTTTCGAAAAGATTCGTGAATTCTTCGAACAAATGCCGAAGTTGTATCATAAAATTGAATACACAAATGAACTTGGTAATGATAGGAGTATCGAGTTAACGAATCTCAAAGATTTTTTTATGTGGCGCTGAGTCACAACTCACTGCAAAACTACTATAGTATGATATTTGCTTTGGCTCAACATCACAAATATTCGATTACTGAGATAGAAAATTTGATACCATATGAAAGAGATCTCTACGTTGATTTATTGATGGCTCATCTTGAAGAACAGAGACAAGAAATAGAGAGTAGAAGAAAGTAATGCCGTTATTTGAAACACCGGTTTCTGCTGCAGTAAAATCGACCATCGAAGGTACTTTCGGTCTAGCAGGAAAAGTAGTAGAAGCTACTGGTAATGCCGTGCGCGGCGTTGGAGAAGCGGTAGGAGGAGCTCTCGAAGGAGCTCTTTCTCCAGCACCGGTAACTGTTATTAATGGTGTTGGTATGGCAGGTCAAGCCGGAAAGTCGAAAGTGTCTGGTTCAGGCACTATTCCCGCTTCTCCTAAAAAGTCTGCACGACCGGCTGTCAATCCAAATATGCCTACAGAAAAACTGTTAGTAGTAGCAGTCAATTATCTTTCTTCGATTGAAAAAACTCTTGAGCAACAACTTCAGTTTGAAAAAAGAGCATTTCAGCAACAAGCTCAAGCAGAAAAAGAAGCGTCGATCGAATCCGGTGGAAGTTCATTTCAAAATCCGTTTAGTAATTTAGGAGAAAAACTCGACGCGATAAAAGATAATGCCAAAGAAAGAGCTGGAACTGTAGGAAAACTTTTAATCGGTGCCGGTTTGCTTGGTACTCTTGGCCTCGCTGCTCTTGGAAATTTAGACACATCACAATTAGAAGAACTAAAATCGAATTGGGCGGCTTTTACTGATAAGATATCTCCTATCATTGGTTTCGTTCAAAATTTTGCAGCCGCATTGGGCACAACAGCAATCGCAGGAGCGGCAGTAGGAAGTGTTTTCGGTTGGAGAGGAGCACTCCTCGGATTAATTGGCGGGAAAATATATGAAGATGCTTATGGAACATTTAATGAAAAAACAGGACAAAGAGAAGGTGGTCAAGGACTGCTTTCATCGATAGTTAGTAATTTTCCACTCGCAGCGGTAGCTATAGCTCCTGTCACCGCTATTAAATTTGCATATAAAGGACTTAAAACTATAGCAGGTGCACTTACTGCTTTTACAAAAAAACAAGCAGCAAGATTTATGGCATGGTTTGCAGAAAAAGCCTTTATACGTTTCGCTTTCTCTGCATACGGTAAAAATAGATTGTGGAATCTTTTCTTAAGATACTTAGAAAAGAAAGCTCAGCAAAGACTTCTTGCTCAAATCGCCGCGGTCGGAGCTGCAACTGCCGCGACTACTGTTGCTGAAGCCGCAGTAGCTTCTACCGGTGTAGGTATTCCAGTTGCGGCTGTTTCTGCCGTGGTAACAAAGCTAATAGCAGCAGGTTTTACTGCTTGGTTGCTATGGGATTTGTATCAAATTTGGGTAGAATTCTCGGAAACAGCAGAAGCGAGAGCACAAGAAGCTACCGACGATGAAAGAGCAAACGCATCGCCTGTATCTACAGCTGCAACACCTGACGCGACATCAACATCCGGATCTGCAAATATATCAGGCGCTCCTGTGGCTTCTGCAGCTCAAACACAAAATCTTCCTTCAATTCCTGCGGATGTAGAAAAAATCCTTGCTACTATCAGAACACGCGAGTCTGGTGGCAATTATGGTATTCCACATCCTAATGGCATGCCAGGTCAAACTGCATCCGGCGCTTATGCATTTACAAATGGATCTTGGAGAGGATTAACCAAAAAGTATAATATAGGAACAGAATATAGCAGCGCCTATCTTGCTCCGCCGCCTATTCAAGATGCTGTTGCCGCAAAATACGTTCAAGAAATATTACAAAAAGCCGGCGGTGATGTTTCGAAAGTTCCACTTGCCTGGTATACAGGCAATATACAAGGAAAGATGTCTGCAAAGGCGCTTGCTGTAAACAATGGTATGACTCCACAAGCATATCAAGCAAAATGGATGGCAGATTATACCGGTGGAAAATATTCGGCTTCTTCTTATGATTCGCAAGGAGCAAGTTCGCAACAATCAGCCGGTGTTATGGGTTCTCTTGCTGATTTAGGTAAAGGTGCAATTGAAAGCGCCGGTAAAGTGCTTCAAGCCAGTCTTGGAGAGATGAGTCTTACAACCGGTTCGCAGTTATCTAATAAATTTAATAATAATATGCAAACTCCTGTAAAATCAGAATCTGCGGCAGCTGCCAAAATTTCTAAAATATCTACAGAATTACAAAACACTGTTGATTTAGGGAAATTAGATTCTACTAAAGCAGCAACCGAACCAGCATCTGCAAGTATATCTCCTATTGGAAAACCCGGATCTTCAAACGATAGTAAGCGAGATCACTTTGATCCGAATTACCCAAGCGATAGCTTGCTTATGGAAAAATATATGCAACATCAAAAATTGGTAATTGCATAATGGCTGAACCGGTTACGATTGGCGGCCAAACCTTCATTAAAACTGGTGATGGATGGGTAGATCAAAAGACAAAAATAAAAGCGCCCGAAGGCTTACTTAAGCTTCTGAATAATCTTCAATCTGAGAATTCTCTTTCTGAAGGCAAGAAGAAGCGTGTTCGTATTGATCCTTCTCGACCTGTTATAAAACTCGGTAAAACAGAATATGTATGGGATCTCAACGGAAAAGTATGGATCGATAAGAAAACAAGAGAAGCTTCGAATCCGCGTTTTAGCTTATTGATTGAAGCAACATATCAGTCGACACTCGGCAGTGATCAGTTACAAGATCCCGGTACACCAACTCCAAGCACTGCGGCCGCAAAAGCAGCAATGAAAGATGTGCTTGCAAATAATATGTTTGCAACAAATCAAAAAACAAAAACTTCGAAGACAGGAAGCGGCACACTTCCTTCAATGAGTAATATTAAAATTAATTCTCCTATCGTTCAGATGATAGAGAAATTAGCTACGATTGACGGTTATCTCAAGCAAAGATTAAATAACAATATATCTTCATATAATACGCGCAGTGTTTCTACAAAAGAACAATCGATAGAACAAGGTGCATCGCAAACAGATGCTACTCCTAATTTAGAACAAGAAAAAGTCGATGCTGAAGTAGAAAAAGCAAATAAAGAATCGAATGGTATATTATTAGGTGCAGCTGTTGCAGCTGGAGCTCTTTTTATATCTCAACTCGATCCGGTAAAAGAAACTTTTAATGCTATTGTAAACTTTGCAAAAGGTGTTTATGATTTTGCATCAGGAATAGCTGGAGTTTTTAATGACGGCCTACGCAATATTGTAGGAACTCCAGAGTCAAGAGCAGCAGAAAAATCATCGACTGAAACTGGTTCTTCTGCAACAGACGTAACACAACCTGCTGGCGGAATGCAACAAACCAGCGACCAATCAGAAGATTCCACATCATTTTCAGGTCCAAAACAATCTGTTGCTTCCGGTAATAAAGCTTCAAGCGGACCGAATTCACCGGAAGAAATTTTAACTGCTTTTCCAGGGCCTAAATCTTCTTCAAAGTCCGGCGCTTCTGGTGGAGCAACAGGGTCAAAAGGTTCTGATGCTACTCGCGCTTCTTCTGCAACCGCTGTAACGCCTTCTTCTGCAGCTACAACTCCTTCTTCTGTAGCGCCTGCTTCTGCAACTCCTGCGAATTCTTCTGCAACTCCTGCAGCTGCTCCAGCTACTACGGCACCAGCTAATGGCACAAAATCTACGGCGCCAGCACAAGCAACGCAAACAGGTGGATCTTCTCCTGGCGCAACTTCTAATGAATCATTGAGTAAAGCTGCACGACTGGCTGCTAGCCAAGTTGGTATTGGTGAATCACAAATAGGCAACTATTTAAGACAAGGTGGAGTCGGATTAGATCCGCGAAATGAAAAATGGTGCTCGGCATTTGTAAACTCTACACTCGCTCAAGCTGGATTAAAAGGCGCAACTAACATAGCTAATAGCTTTCAAAAGTGGGGAGATAATGTTCCAGTGTCTTCTGTTCAAGAAGGCGACATTGTTATTCAAACTCGTGGTTTAGGTCCAGATGTTGGTGGTGGCCATATAGGTATCGCAACAGGCGTAAGACAAGGAAACAAAGTCGAGCTCATAGCCGGTAACACTAGCAATAAAGTTAAGAGATATTTTTTAGATAACAATGCTAAAAATGGATTACAGATAAGAAGATATAACCCGCAAAAACCATATGGTAAAGGAGCAGTGGGAGGAGCGCCATTAGGAGGAACTGGAGATAGCGCTTTGGAACAAGCGGTTGGAGCCGGCGTTGATTTAACGGAAGGCGCGATCAAGGCAGTTGGAAATATTCTAAGTGCGGCTTTAGGACCTATGAGTATTACTACTGGATCACAGCTTCAAAATAGTTTTAATAGTACAATGTCAAGTGATATAGGAAAAGCAGCGAGAGAAAAAACGAATGCGATTGTCGATTCAAAAATTGTAGAATCTGCAGCTGCTACGATAAAGACGAGTTCAGCAGATACAAAGGCTTCTGCGAGTTCTTCTCAAATGCAAATCGCTGAGTCGACTGGAGATAACGCCAGCATTCAATATTACTTAACTCGTATGGGATTTGCGCCGCTCGATTATAAACAAGCGGCAAAAGCATAAAAAAAAGGGCGACCGAAGTCGCCCTTTCCCACCTTATCAATCTTCTTCGGCAAGCCGTTTGAAGAAATCGAGATCATCGTCATCATCACTGATTGTGGAGGTAGGAGCAGCAACTGCTTCCGCCGCCTTGAATGTCGGTGCAGGTGCACGATATTCATTTTCATCCAGATCAACACCACGAATCTTTGCAGGCTCCGCAGAGAGTGCAAGGACTGTATTTAAACGAGTCTTGAGATCTTCATAAGACTTGAATTGCTTCAGATCTACAATTTCAGAGAGCGAACGCTCCTCATTGTAGACCCGCTCAAGCTCGGAGTCATCGTCGAACAGTGGTGCGGGAGTATCGAATTCAGACTTATCGTAGTTGGGGTAACCCTCAACCTTACGAATTTTGAGCTTGAAGTTAGCACCTGACCAAAGATCGAAAGGATTTACTGGCTTCTCGTCTTCGAACTGCGGATTCATCAGATCGTTCAGCTTATCGAAGATTTTCTTGCCATACTTGTACAAGAAAACTTTGCCTTCGTTTGCAGGATTGCCTGGATCCTTCACAACATAGATGTTGCTGTGGTATGCCAAGCGCCGCTTCTGCTTGCGTGCGATCTCCTTATCAGAGTCAAGACCAGTGTTCCAAAGAACGCTGTTGTGTTCTGATACGGGATCGTCTTTACCGATAGTCGTTAACGACCGCTCGATATACCAAAGCCCGGTTGGACCTTGGAATCCATGGTCCCAGATGCGAACGAAGGGAATGTCTTCATTCTTCGGTGCAGGAAGGAAGCGAATGACAGCGTAGCCGTTACCAGCCTTATCGACTGTATGCTTCCAATATTTGCCCTCATCGGGATCTGTATAGGTGGTATTTTGTTTAGCAAGTTCTTTCGTGAGTTTCTCGAACGAGGAATTGGAAGAACGCTTGAGGTCTGCAAATGACATAATTAATCTCCTATATGTCGGTTTTTTACGGTATGTTTCGATGTATTTCGATTGCAGCGAACTGCAACTGTATTTATCATGAAGTAAAGACGTCCTTGACAATTTTTCTGCACCGAAATGCATCATAATGAAAGAACGTCTTATACTTCAGCAGCTTCTTGTGGATGCTGGGCCATAGGACACCATCCTCAATTTTCTTGTTCCAATGACCGAAGAACCCGAAAATATCATTGAGGATAATCACCGTCTCGATTGAAATCTCGCGACGAAGATATTGTTTCAGTAGAAAGGGATGTTGCCCATTCTTTACAATAACACAATCATTGAAATTTGTACATAGTTTTTTTACATCTTCTTCAAAAATATAAGAAAGAGATTGTTGTCTCTTCAACCATTCATTGTACACTTTCTCTGAGTCATCATCAAATAGATCGCCTATCCATTTCAAATCACCATCAATAAAGTTGGCTACCAAATATTTGAGAGGATCTTTGTGTTTTGACAGTTTATAGAATTGATACTTATCTTTACGAACGTCAAAGCTCGAAGGTTTGGCTCCGATCTTGCCGTTATATTTGATATAGTCATAGCTGTCTGTTGTGAAATGATTTTTGAGGGCGAGGAATGTGGTGTAGCTCTCGAATGGAGTCATACTGGTAACTTTGCCCTCTTTGGCATGAAGTTGAGTTCTTCGGCTTCGTCTTGAAGCTTTGCCTTAATACGAATGTTGCTACGAATAATACTCGCGGCAGCTTCGAGCTCGATGTTATTCTTTTCGCAATAGTGGACGACGGCATCCATATAGTCTAAATTATAATTAATAACCAATCGTTCAATTTCTTTAATGAACTTTTCAGAAGTCAGCGCTTTGGTTGAGATGACGTCGTCCATCATAATATAATTATCCTCTATAAAAAATGTGTGCACCAATTTTAGTCGTACGATCAAAGACTCTGCCCCATGATGGGCTTACATAGTCTGCGTGATAGAATTTTGCACCCTTTGTAACGTCACTGTAGTTACCCAGATATACGTTTTCGGCAACGGTTGTCGCCTTACGATATGCTGTCATATCAGCTATTCGCTTTCCTCCCTCACACTTCCATGAAAATTGGCATACGCGCGCAGTTCTCTGATTGATAACCGCACATGGTGTCTTTGGGAATCTTTTATCTTTTACGCGATTCAATACTACATTGTTCACCGCGATTTTGCCTTTAGTTGGCTCATGGCCTGCTTCGAAATATGTATTCTCGGCCATGCATTTGATTTGTTTTTTATCGTATTTACTCAGATATACTGGTTTATTTACGATAACTTTTTTTTCAATAACCTTCACCACTGGAACTTTTACGATTTGAACCACTGGTTGTTTAGTTGGAGTAGCCAAAGCCACACCTGTGACTGCGATAATACCTATGACAAAGCCTTCGGCCCAGCGTAGGTACGGGAAATCTTTTCTGTTTTCGAAAAGTTTCATGTTTGTCCTCTTAGTCTCAATGACTTTGGCAAACAGAGACTACTGTGCAGGCATCTCAGCCATATAGTTTTCTGCCGCTATAAGAAGATACACAAGAGAATAACGAAGTATCTTCCATCCATTTCCCTCTTACTGGAAATGCAAAATCATTAGTGTTTTCGTCGGTGACATCCGAATGATGCCGCTTTCTAGCCATCTAAGACTTGAAGTTTTTGTAAGAGTCAATGGAGGGATTAACCTCCGTCATATTTTATTTATACTGCCGCCAACTGTTTTTCTGGCGACTCGTAGCACCAGCAATTCAACTGGTAGCAAGTGGGCCCGTTCTGTTCCAATGTGGTGCCCATACACGTGTAGATCATGCCGCTAGGCGGATATCTGCAAAGCTATCGTTATCGTTAGCATTTATGTTTAGTGGCCCTTTGCCAAGCAATCAGTCTCGAACCGCCCTATTACACGAAAATCGAATTCCATGGTCACCCCCATCAAAGACACACTGGAGGATTCGAACCTCTCGTTACCGGCGTTAGGTAACATTACCACCCGTCGTGCCCTTCGGCTCAGTGTGTCTATGGTGGAGGTGCGGGGAGTCGAACCCCGGTCTTTCCGCCTTTATTGTTGATTGTCAACAACTGATATTCTATTTATACCCTAACGGGCTTTAATTGTACATGCTTAATATAAGAAGTCAAGTGGTTTTTTCACTAGTTTACAAGATGTTGAGCAAGAACCATACAACTCAACCAAGCCCACATAGTATTAAACGCTACGAGGGTGGGCAGCAACTTCTTATTCGAAGCCCAAATAAGCGTAAGGCTTGTTATCAATGTCAACCAATATAACCACCAAATGCTGGCACCAAAGATCAAGCCAGGAATAATAATAATTGCTTTGGCCGTCCAACTTGCTGCTTCTACTTTGTTATAGAAGTGGTCCCAATATTCTTTCGTAAACCACAAACCGTAACAGTCTCGGATTTTATCCCATCCAGTTTTGTAGTAGGTGAACATTACCAAACCAAAAGCTGCAGTTGTAGCCCAAACAATTTGTTCAATATTCATATCTATTTTTTTCTATGATATATTAATTGGCTTAATTGCACCAAGACTGCTTTGCATCTCCAAAATATGCTCGAGCAAAACTGTTCTTAATAAGCAGATCGCGAAGGCTCATGCCGTCAAGCAGAATGTCACCGAGAACACGACCGCCAAACTTGTCCCAATCATATAGAACAACTTGATGCTTCTTCGTACCAGCAATCACATCTTTGACAAAAACAGAAGCTTGCTCGCCGCGCTTCTTTTCGCTCTCGCATTTGGCACGAAAGCTTTTTTCTGGAGTATCAACACCGAAGATACGAACGCCGAGTTCAGGCTTGAGTGGAGCTGGCAAGTATGGTGCCTCGATGACAATCGTATCACCATCAATTGCTCGAACGATCTTTGCATCATAGGTTACACCGGCCGGTGTCTTCTGAGCAATTGCTGGAGTTGCCAACATAACGAGTGCTAGCGCAATAAAATTCTTCATATATTTTCCTTAGTTACAAGTAGTTTGCCAATAAACGTAGCGCTCACCATAGCGCCACTCGGTAATTTGTTCACGGACGCAATAGCGTCTATCATATCTATAATTTGGTGGGTAGTAACGATTATCGTTATAGTCTTGGTTTCTATCTTCTTCTGGTGCTCGTTCTTTTGAAGCAAGTGCACCTACAACAACACCGCCTATAATGGCACCACATAGCCAACCACATCCGCTTTTACGTTTTTGTTTGTGTTCGCGATGTTCTGTACGATCATAATTTCTTGCAAGAACTGGAGTAGAGATCAGCATGCTGCTGACAATTGCGAATGTAATAAGCTTCTTCATATTAGAACCTTTCATCAATATCGGCAAACATCACTCGTTTTCTTGGATCTCCATCAGTGATACATCGAGTCAGTGTAAGCGCTTCTTTGTAATTCTTTGTATGGAACATGACAGGAAAGATGATCTCATCATCCTCCATTTCGAATGCCATTCCAACAAAGTAAGTACCGTTTTCTACCATAAACGTATTTATAATTGGGAGAACCGAAGCTCTCCCAACCATATTAGGCAGCATCTGCAAACTCCACCGCAGTTTCGAGCGCCTTCGTTTTGAGGTTCTTGTTCGAACCGTACCAAGCAGAAGTCATACGATTATCTGCATTGCGGCCGATCATGTGGTCGGTCATGAAGGTCACAGCGTTGAAAGCCTGCCACCAGCTACCTTCGCCATATTCGGCGCCAGGTTGTTGGTCCATGATTTCGAGCGCGATGCCAGCATTCTTGCTGAGATCTTTCTTCGAACCAGTGACAGGGAATACACGCTGGAAATACTCGACGATGTTCTCGTCAGTGTAACGCTTCGAACCAAGATAAGCAGCCATTTCCTTGTACTTGGCAAGCTTTTCCTTGGCGACACCGAGCGTTTCCTTGACAACGTCACCGTCAAACTCACGACGATGGCTAACCTTTACAATCTTGCTCGACTGGCTGTTCAGCGAAAGAGTCAACGTGTTGTTGCAAACAACGCGAACAGGAGTGAAGCGAACATCGATCGACCAACCATACTTATGCGGATTGGTGAAAAGCAGGTAGGAATCAACGCGATCGCCTTTGAAAAGTTCGAAAGAATCTTTTACTTTTGCCAAGGCCCAAACAAGCTGACCATCGCGAAGCGAACCAGCAGTGTGCATTTCCATCTCACCAGCTGCAACGAAATCATTAAAGAATTCGAAGGCTGCTTCGTTTTGATTCGGAACCCAATCGTTTGTGATCACGTCGAGGATCTTATTGTCGACGTCACGAACCAGAGCGGAGTGACCGATGTCGGTTTGTTTGCCACCGATATTGGCAAAAGCAGTAATTGGATTGACCTTCCAGTCAAGACCAGCGGCCTTCAACATCTGATTCGGTGTAAGGTCGTTCGAGACCTTCGTACCGAGACCATGCCAAGGTGTTTCGCCTGCATAAGCCATTGAAGCTTTGCCGTCGAGAAATTCAATCATATGAGCCATAATATATTTTCCTTTATCAATTTGGTATAACCATTCTACCAAAGAATGGCTTATTTGTACATGTTTATTTTTAATTAATTTCAAACTCATTTAGCATTTGCTCAAGAATATCTTTGTAGATACGCTTAGCTGTGCTGACCAACTGACGCGTTGAACATTCGCTGAAGTCAAAGCCATCGCATTCCATTTCAGTCTGAACACGCAATGCGTCTTCCAAAGAAATTTGAAGGCCTTCAGCAATATCTCGAGTAACTTGATTCATCATAATTTCCTTTAGCTTATTATTCATACTACCAAAGTTTTGATAAAATGTACATGTTTATTTTTAAAATTATGCATTATTTTCGGCTTCGGCAGTTATCAAATTAACTGAACCAATACCAAATATAGTCAAACCCAAAAGGCCTTGAAGCACAAAATGCGTTACGTCTGCATACTCAGGAATGAGGATCAGAATAAGCAAACCAAGAAAAATCATTACATAGTTCATATTATATCTCCAACGAACGTTCATAAGATTCGCGCTCTGCGCGCTCATCGAGCCATTTTTCGTAACCTTCCCAAAAGGTCTCTTCAACTTCATTTTCCATCATAGTTTCCTTTAGCTTATTATTCATACTACCAAAGTTTTGATAAAATGTACATGTTTATTTTTCGATAAAATCACAAACCAACTGAAAAAAGTCATCAGGCTTTTCATCTTCCATGACCATCAGATAGTCACGAACATCTTCGGTAATACCGTGCTTGGCGAAATATGCAGCGATTGCTCGCTGCACAGTGTCTCTGCCGAAGTACTCAATACTAGGCGATACAGTCATACTTCCTCCAAAATATCAAGCATGTAATCGATGATTTTTTCGAAGTCATCGTCTGGATGCAAGCGGTGGTCGATTGCAACTTCGCTGTACATCGCAGTCAGATAGTCGCGAATCTCAACACCGTGAGTTCCTGAGATACCTTCATAGACATAATCGAATGGATCATCGAGGGTGGCGATGTGGTTGTGTAAATTCATCATAATATATTTTTCCTTCTTTATTATAGGTCCACCTTACATTGTTTTCGAAATAATGTACATGTTTATTGTCAAAAAAAATGCGACCGAAGCCGCATTTTCTTATCCGTACATTTGATGGTAAGATCGAACCAGATCCACCGCTTTCTCAAGATATCGTTGAGGTCGCTCAATAAAGACTTGAGACTCGAGAGAGTCATCGACTCCAATGATGATAACGATATCCTTCACTAAGATGCCTGTCATCTCCCATAACATATAAGAGTAGAGACTCGCTTGTAGGAAATATCCTTCGATCCAATCCTTACGTTTGAGCTTTGCAGAAGTTTTGTAGTCGATGATAGACAGACGGCCGTCGTAGTCTGCTATCAAGTCGCAAGATCCTGCTAGCTTGAGATGATCAGAGAAGAGAGTACATTCAGTAGCACGAATCATGTCTACCTTCTCATCCAGAACCTTCTTGATCTGATTGAATATCATGATATTATGAGGCATTGACATGTCAACGTCATGACCTAACACATAGTTCTCACACATCGTATGGACTTTAGTTCCACGAGTAGAAGCCCGGGCCGAAACCCGGGCCGCTTCATCCTCACCGACTCTTTTCTTCCAGGCTTCGAGAGCAGACTTATCAGTCATCTTACCGAGAACGGTAGTTACAGACGGATATCGTTTGCCTTCAGGTGTCTCATAGAGACGTATTGGTCCATCTATCCTTTGCAGTTCAGCAAACTCTAGTAATTCGTATTCGAATTCTTTACGGTTGGAGACCGAGTTTTTGTCGAGCAATTATATATTCCTTCACTAGCTTCGAGCGAACAATATCTTGTTCGAGGAAGTCAACATGTACAAAGTCATTTAACTTACCGATGACTTTCATAAAGTCCTTCAGTCCGTTACGTTCTTGTTCTTTCGTAAGATCTGACTGACGGAAGTCGCCACAGAACAATACTCTACAACCTTTACCAATACGAGTGATCACAGAATCCAGTTCATGGAACGTCATGTTATTGACCTCATCTACAATCACGTAACAATTATTCATGGTGATGCCACGAATAAACGACGTCGAGATGAACTCAATCGCATTCTTTTGCTTGAGGATCTCATACGCATCAGACCGATCAAATAGTTCCGTACAGATGGCATAATAAGGTGCCTCATAAACTTTCATCTTTTCTTTCTGATTACCAGGAAGAAAACCCATATCTCGTGTTGGTACTACCGATCTTACAATGTAAATCTTATTTTGTACACCTTTATTTGACATCAGTGCGTCAATAGTTTTCGAAAGAGCGAGAAAGGTTTTGCCAGTACCAGCCATACCGTGTAACATCAGATGTTTTCCATCATCAAAAGCATCAAATGCAATACGTTGATTCTCTGTGAGTGGATTAATATTTTTTAAATTAAAGTTTTGAGTTTTGAATGTCAATCCTTCTTGTGCATCGCCATTCTGTCTGGCAATTCTTTTTTCTCTTTTTGTTAAACGTGCCTGGTTGTTATATTCCACTGGCTATCCTTATTTTTTATTGCGGGCTTTATTAACTGCATCGCGAGTCTTAGTTGCTTTGATACCCTTGTCTCCGTGTTCTTGTCCGAGTGGAGAGTGGGGATTGGCATTGCCGATTCTATTGAGTAGATCATTAAAGCCTGAGTCATTTTTATGAGTAACTCCGGAGATTCCTGATACGAAGCGCGGCGCACCAATAACCTCTTCAAGATCAGGATTCTCTTCAAGAAACTCGAGTTTTTGATTATAGGTGAGAAACTCGTCAAAAGTTTCTCCTGTTTCTTTGAGTCTAAATTCATAGATAGGCATTAATAATCTTCATCTTCTATCAGATCTAAAAGGGTGCTTTTTGTTTTAGAACGAAGGGCAGATCGAAGCCGCTTCTCACTCAAATGCTGACGATGATCATGTGATGTATTTTTCGAGTCGTCATATTCTTCATTATATTTTCTAAAACGCTTAACCGTGTTGCTCATTTGGAATTAACCCTGGAAAAGCTTCGTTAATTGTTGCTGCGTTGAGTCCTTCGACTTTCTTATCCTTGACTGCAATCAAAAGATTTGCATCCTTCGGATGAAGAGATTCGAGAAGACCGATGAAAAGCATTTCGCGCTGAACTTGTTTAATGTCAGGACGATTGCCGCTGAGGTAAAGAGGAAGTGTACGTGCCTCTTGATAGAGTCTTCCTTCGCTGTCGAGCACTTCGCTCGGCTTGTAAGGAGGAGCTCCTTCTGGTAGCCACCATCCTACATTAGGATGGAATGCCAATTCAAGGATATACCGAAGTGTTTCATTATCATACTGTCGTAAGACAGAAACCTTTGATGGTACATCTTTTGCTTCCTTGACCAAATCAAGGATCTCTGCTATCGCTAATGTTCTTTGCATATTAAAACTCGTTAATGCTTTCTAATAGGAGTTTGAGACGACGTTCGATAAAGTAGTTGAAGAGTTTATCTCTTCCTTTACCAGCTTGCTGCTCGTACTGCACGAGCACTTCCTTCTTAATATCAGGAGGAATGAAGTTGAGATCAACGAGCTGCTGATTGCGAAGATAACCGCGCAGCATCTTCTCGTCACAGAATTCTTTCGGATCTGCATCGAGCCATTGATCTAATTTTTTCTGACTAATAGGTTTCTGTCTGGCACCGACAACGAACGTGTCATCAGCTGATAAGAAGTTAGGAACACCGTCGCCAGCATCTCCGCGAATGATATGTTCTTTCATGAACTTATCGACATCGTTTGTCTTGCGCCACTTCTTCTGCACAGGATCAAACTGCTGTACGTTCATAAAAGCTTGTAGCTGCACAAAGTCTTTGTCACCAGAAAGAATCAAGATCTTCTCGTTGGTATTGCCATAGGTTTGTGCAAGAGTGCCGATGATGTCATCAGCTTCGGCGCCATCGACACGAATGACTCGATAAGGAAAGTAATCCTTCAATTCATCGCGGACTTTATTGAGAGTCTCGAATACGGCAGTCCAGTTGATCTCTGACTTCTCACGATTCTTACGACGATTGGCTTTGTAATAGGGAAATACTTGACGGCGCCAGTTATTACCAGCATCGCATGCAATAATCATTTCGCCGAACTCATTCTTAAACTTGACGTTATAAGCTCTCACAGAATTGAGAACCATATGACGTAAAAGATCTTCTTCGATATCTGCATTCGTGTGGTTTCCAAGTTGTATCATTAGATTGGAAATCATAACCTGTGAAAGGTCCATAATAATCATTTCAATTTCTCACTCTTCATCTGGTAAATTATATGTGTATTCAATACTATTGTCTTCATTATATCTAAATTCAAATATGGTGTCAGACATATTATGAAATGGATGCTCAAGATTATACTGTCGATGTAACAGTGCTTTGATGCCTTCCATTACTAAGGCGACATCTTTTACATATTTATCGTCATTAATATCTACGCCATACGCTCCGAACATATTAATTATATCTGGAATCATATCATTCATGACTCCAGCCACATGTTCTTTACGAGTCTGAGTCACCTTGTCATGAATTTCGTCCAAGTTTTGAGGCGGAGCATCATCTCGCTTGAAACCTGGAAATACGATTACGTTGTCCGTCATTTAATAACCCTTAGTAGAATAGTGTCTTGATTAATTCTGCCATTCGGCTTTGACTCCACTGTTTTAATTTCGTCCATCAACTTACGTAGGCTAACTTTACCAGCACCAAGCAATGCTTGAATAGAAGCTTCTGGTTTGCGTAAGCCTTTGCTCGTAGAGGTTTCGACATCATAACCAATCAAGGTAGTACCTTTCACTTGAATTCCAGCTGGACCGACAGAGTCATAGCGACTGAGTTTCTTGTACTTAGTATTGTAAGTCCATAGCTGTGTACATCCTACTAGCTCCGTTGGATGGACAGAGACAATCTTGAGTGAAGGCTCTTCCTTCTGGTATTTAAGGTTCTTTACCAGATCAACTGCAGACTTCGCCTTCTTCTCACGAGGCTTACGAACTTTTGTTACCTTCTTGTTATTGACATAACGTTCGATGTCAGAGAAGAAACTTTGCCAAAAGTTAATCCAAAACTTTAGACGCTTACCAAATGCTTCTTGAACTTGCTCGTCATTCGACATGATCTCGTCATACTGAGGACGATAATAGTCTGATACGATGTTTAAGATCTGAGCATTCAGTTCGTTCGCTTGACAAAAGGTGTACATCGAGAATGCCTTGCCTTCCATCACAAGGTCGAGTTCTTCTTCAAGGTTGGTAATGATCACCTGCGCTTTATCACGGACGCGCGCTTGAATATCAACGACAGCCTTGACAGCAACAGCTCCTTCGTCTTCTTCAATGATCTGGCTTGCGAGCTTCAGCAAATCCTTGACACCATTGTCGAAGTAGTCCATATTCTCTTTTGGAAGCTCATTACCATTCAGAAGAATGCGAGCTACGTTACCAAGAGTTTTGGATATCCTCCACTTTGGCAATTTGCGCAAGAGAGCAAGCTCATTCTTTGTATAGCTACGCTTGGCATAAGTGAAGAACCAGTCACGTGACTGATCATCAGATGCCATGTAATTATACCAATTCAAGGCATTGGAAAATCCTGAGATTACGACAGGCTCGGATCCATAGGCTTTGTCATCAATCGACTTGATTGCCGACCGAGAGATTTGTTTTGGTTTCGCTTTCACCTTAATAACCATGCTTATCTCCTATAGTTTCTTCTTGCATTATTCAATCTACTACAGTTTCGATAATTTGTACATGTTTATTTTCATAGGTCGATTTTATAATTAAAAATTGGTCCAGCTTTAGGTGTATATTGTGTTGCATCTGGTTCCCAACCAGGAGTTCCAACGACTGGTATCCACTTTTTGTCGACATGTTCCTTCTTCACATAAGACCACTTACGAGGAGTTTCCATTGCCGTTTCCATACCATACTCGAGCAACTGATTGTGGATCGCATTATGTTCGTACATCTCTACGTCGTCGAAGACGAAGACAGCACCAGGATCTGACCGTTCAAGGAAGAACGCAATCTCGGTATCAAGCGCTTCGAGTGTATGAGGACCATCGAAGTGAACTACGCTATACTTATTGAGAATGCTTTTATTTTCTGCATAGATAGGAACGCCGTCTGCATAACGATTAAAGAACTCTGTGTCTTCGAGGTTGAACATGTAGAAATTCACGTTTTTCTGACGGCAGTACAGATACATATTGATCATGCAGATGTCGCGCATTTCATTGTTATAGTCGCAACGACCTTCCTTAAAGATCTCATCGCGGTAATATTCAATGTTGCCATACGGATCGATACCAAAGACTGGCTTCTCAGGAGTTTGTCCGCTTTCTACGAGACCGTCGATGATGCGTTGTAGACCACCACCGAGACGGACACCGATTTCGACTGCTGCTCCTTCAACGCCTTTTGATCGAATAGCTGCATCAGTCAGTACTTCGTAGTTGCCGCTGTCTGTGCCGAATTGAGCTTGTATTTGATGAATTGATACTGGTTGCTGTGACATTATATAGTTACCTTATTTCTATTTCGAATATATTTAGCGATCATATGCATAATAGCTTGATGGACGTCTTCTGCTGCTTCGTATTCTTGAATATCAACGTGCAAAGAAATATCTGCGAGTTGAGCGCACTTATTATCTGGTGAAAATCCTGTCAGAGCAATAGTCTTTATTTTCAAAGACTTAGCAGTCTCAATTGCCTTGACAACGTTCGGAGAATTTCCACTCGAAGAGATGGCTACGAGTACATCGCCTTCTTGCCCGAGTGCATCGAGTTGGAATGAATAGACATCGTCGTAGCTGATGTCATTGGAGATAGCAGTCATCAAAGGAATATTTGCAGCCAATGAAATGACTCGTGGTCGTAATCCACCTTGCTTGCAACCTTTTGTATAGTCACATGCCCAATGTTGAGCGATAGAAGCAGAAGCACCATTACCAATCGTATAGATGTTATTACGATAATTGGAAATGCTCGTTAACCAAATCAGTTCTGCGGCTTTCTTAAATTCGTCATGATCGATACTCGCAAACCCGATGTTAATCAGGCCGAGGTGATCGAATATAATATCAGTCTCTATAGACAACGCTTGCTCCTTCATGTGAGATGCCTACATCGAGGCAAGTACGATCTGAAAATTCTTGGCGGATTGAGCTCTTCTGGTCTGTGATTGCTAGCATGTATCCACCACCTCCTGCGCCGAGCAGTTTAGATCCGAATGCGCCTGCTGATTGGCATCGATCATACATACTATCTATCTCTTCTGAAGAGATGCCTTCAGTCATCTGTTTTTTTAATATCCATGCAGCGTTCAACAATCCACCATAGTCAAATGGATTTACGAGCTGCGTGCTTTGCATATCTGCCATATGAGCGAGCTCGCGAATAACGAAAGTCTTGGCTTCAAAGTTGATCTTATCAAGGATCTTAGCTGCATGGTGTTCTATGTTTGTAGGAATCAAGATCATGTAGTTCTCAATTCCCATTGTATCTAAACGCTTTACACTAATATTGCCGCTATTCGAATATTGAATGTAATTCATACCACCAAATGCAGATGCAAACTGATCTTGCATACCAATCTTCCAACCACAAAGGTCGATCTCGATATGACAGGCGGTCTTGGCAATAAGATAGGGGTTGATATATTCAAAACCGAGATATGCGGACAAAGCTTTAATCAAGGCACAAGTAAAAGCAGACGATCCACCAAGACCGTTGCCGATCGTGGGAATGTCTGCGAATGAAGTGATCTCGATGTTGGATTTGATTCCGAAGAATTTTAATGCGTTGCGAACGATCTCATTCTGAATATCTTCGACGTCTGTTACACATTCTTGTTTCGAATAAGAAATCTTAATGTGATCGTGAGGAGTGTGCATTACAGCTACATAAACATAATTGTCGATGGCTGTCGAGATGGTTGCTCCACCCCACTGTGCAAAGTGAGTGGGGATATCGCTACCCCCACCGAAAAAACTAACTCTGAGTGGTGCCTTGGCCAATATCACGATGTTGTTCCTTTAACGAAGCGATGAGTCCCTTCCACTTGGGAATAACAGAATCCCAACCGAAGCGAGTGTCTGCGTATGCCTTGACGAATGACATCATGTTAGTAATGTCGTTATTCTGTACGTTCTCAATGGCATACATCAGAGTATGTGCGAAGATATTGGCATGAAGATTCTGATCTTCATGATCTCCATCATACTGAACAGTCAACCCACCCGACGTGTCAGCCAGAGCAGAGAAGTTAGGATGTACCGCAAGACAACCAGCTGACATCGCTTCAATCAAAGAACGACACGATGTTTCAGGCCAAATACATGGATACGCAAAGATGTGTGCACGCTGATAGGCTGCACGAACTGTCTCTTGATCTGCCCAACCGTGGTAATTGATTTGTGGGTGCTCCTTCATCCGATCGAAGATAGGCTTGTACGCTTCGTCGCGTCCCTCCCAACCAGGACCATAAATTCCAAACGAAGAATAAACGTCTAATTCAATGTTTGGATATTTTTCGGCAAGAGCACAGAAGACAGGAACCAGAATCTCCAATCCACGATGAGGTGTGGATGTATAAATGAGACGTATCTTGTCCTTTGGTTTGTCAACGAGTGGAATCGGTTCGATGCCTGTTTCGATAACTGTTGAATGATTGCTATATGGAATTCCAAGATAGTCACGATACTGTTGATACTGCCAATTCGAGCTGAAGACCAACTTTTGAAAGCGAGCTCGAGAAGCTGGATCTTGAAGATGTGAAGCTTCCGGATCACCGGCGAGATCATGTAAATGATAGATCTTAATTCGGTCAGGATCGAGGTCGCGGACGCGAGCAGTGATAATTTGGATACCATCGAGTTCATCACTTGATAATCGATGGAAGAGATTTCGAGTGGTAAGTTCTGTTCCACCATTCGATTCCTTATTTAATTCATTCAATTCAATTCGTTCTTGATTATTCATCGTCATATCCTGGAAAGATAGATCGGTCTGCAATTGCAAAGAAATCCTTATCACTGATAGCCTTATCATCGATCCATATATCGTATGACGGCTTTCCGACTCGAACTTCGTGGAACTTGCAGTCCCAGTCATTTAGTTGTTGTGTAGTGAGTTCGGTCCAGTCGATGCCAGATCCTGAACCACGAGCAGTCCAATACTTAATAGTATGGCCTTGATCGTATAGTTTATTTATCTCTTCAATACGCTGCCTAAATGGAATGGAAAGCTCATAACGATGCTTTCCATCCATAAAAGGAGTCAGACAAATAGTCTGATCAATGTCGACCATGTAGATCATTCAGGTGTGCAGTCTATTGTAAAACCAAGGATCGAGTCATAACGAAATGAACGCCATCCTTTATTTTCGAGATCCCACACAGCCAGCGAGGTTTCACTTGGAGCCTTCTTTTGCACAGCTTCTTCAAGATCAGTCTGAGCCGGAAGAAGATCAGGCTGCAGAGTGCAACGCAAATTACGTTCTGTGCCATCCTTTTTTACGAAAGTAACATTCACGATTCCAGTTTGGAGAATGCCTTTTAAATATTCATTCCGCCAAGAAGTTTCGTTCTGGTCTATCGTACCATTCAATGAGTTTGTCATAACCACCTACCTTTTCTGTGTCAATAATAATGAAAGGAACCGTTCTAACGTCTGGAAAGCTTTCGAGAAACTCTTCTCGCGTCAGATCTTTTCCTATCTTCTTCTCTATATACTGTTGCCCTTTATTTGTAAACAAGTTTTTCGCTTGTACACAATAAGGGCAGTTATCTTTCGTATAGATCAGTACATTCTTAACCATCGTTTGTTACTTTGCTGTAAATACCTGTTGATCGATTTTTTGGATTACCCCAAACGGCATTTGCTTTGACTCTCATCAAGCGACACTTTGTGCTTGGACCAGGAACAGTAATCCACGGATTCTGCCCTTTACGCCAAGCTTCGAGCTTATTAAAAGCAACTTCGCCTTCACTTCGTGCTTGACGAACTTCTTTCACACCTGCAACAATATTACGACGTTGACCTTTCGAAGTGACTGTCTTACGTGTTCTCTTTTTACCCATTATAACACCTCATTTTTATTGTTCATATACCATTATATAACACGTTTCTCAATTAATGTACACAGTTCATGTTCTCTATCAATATACTTATATTCGACCTGAGTAGGCTCCCATTCTTTCATGGCTTCAAAGACATCTTGAGTATTCAAAGCACTACATGTATATACATCGAGTTGAGCGAGAGCGGGTTCGCACTCATCCCAAACATGCAGTGCGATATGACTCGTTTCAATAATAGTGACGGCAGTCAAACCACGATTACCAACCATATCAGAATACACTGCATATGGTCCCATTAAAATTTTCATGTCAATTTGATTGACGAGCTTCTTCATCCATGCTTCAATGGATTCTGTGCACTGCGGAGGATTGTTCAGCTCTGCTCTTACAATCAAATGCTTATGTTCTAGTACCTTACCCACCTCATAAATTCTCCTGTTCGGGGTTGAAAAGCAAAGCCTTTACATGGCTTGTTTGAATTTTACACGATACCCAACTGTTATAGTATTGAGGATCTAAGATAGCATCTACATCAAATATGTATTTTGTTTCGAAGTAATTACATTCTCCGCGACCCTTACAGAGTCTTAAAATCGTTCTACGAAAGTTATCTTTTCCGTAGTGATCAATGTCTTCTTTGAGGGAAGTTGAAGAACCGTAGTAGTCTCGCCAATCGGACTCTACGCGAATCTTCTTTCGTTTACCTTTGACAGTTTTGTATCCAGCTTTTGTTAGATACTTACGACCGATATATTTCCTGCCGTTTACCAAGTTTTCAATCAAATATATGAAACCATAATAATCTTCGACTTCAGTAAATTCTTTGTCTTCGTATAACCAATTCATAGATCACATTCCATCAGGAGAAAGATCTATTTATTCTTCATATTCTTCGTCAAATGGATCTTCAAGGTTAAGTTCTGCAGAACAATACGGGCAATATTCAGGCAGAGCGGTATTTTCTGTGATTAATTTAAATTCCTCATCACATGAGGGGCAAGTTATCCAATCCATTATAGCGTAAATCCTTTAAACGTGTTTTCATCAACATCTTTTTTCACTCCGCCAATCACATAGCTAGTAATTTCTGTTTCTTGCGGCGCAACTTGCACATCAGAACCTGAAATCCACTTCTGTGTCCATGGCAAAGGATTCGCACCAGGTTTGCCATTCAGGCCGATAGCACCCATTCGTTTTGCGGCAATATGATCGACATAGTTACAAAGAAGCTCTTCGTTCAAACCAATCATGGAACCATTCTGGAAAAGGTAAGATGCCCAACTTTTCTCTTGGTCGACCACACGATAAAACATGCCGATACACTCATCTCGTGTCTCTTCTTGTATGCGAGCAAAGTCTGGATCCTCTTTCGGTAGAATTTTGAGGAGCTGTTGTGTCGAGGCAAGGTGAACGTTCTCGTCCCGCGCGATGAGCTTGATGATCTTGGCGTTACCCTCCATCTTCTTAACTTCGGCGAAAGCCCAGCTACACGCAAACGAGACATAGAACCTTACTCCTTCAAGAGCATTCACAGCATTCAAACACAACCATAAGGCTTTCTTATGGTCGTAGTGCGCGTTACCGCCATTCCATCTGACATTAAAACTAATTAAGTTATCATAGTATTTGCTAATATCATAAGCGCAGTCAGCTATTTCTTGGATGTCGAGCATCTCGTCAAATACCCTTGACGGATCTGAATAAACGTTTCGAATGATATGAGTGTAGGATCGACTATGAATCGTTTCGGAAAATGTCCATGTTTGGATCCAGGTTTCGAGTTCGGGGAGCGAACAAATCGGTAGAAACGCCAAGCTAGGCGCACGTCCCTGTACAGAGGCAAGAAGAATTT
>Ga0222712_10001545_pt1 | contig 28150 bp, 23 predicted proteins | sample C33_657DmetaG_FD_165043 | JGI IMG/M metagenome (GOLD analysis project Ga0222712, IMG submission 165043) | Estuarine water microbial communities from San Francisco Bay, California, United States - C33_657D | ecosystem: Environmental > Aquatic > Marine > Unclassified | place: USA: California... | reverse complement strand
AAATAAAAAAAAGCCTCACATTGAAGTGAGGCTTTTTTATGTAGTTCAACCAGGATTCGAACCTAGACAAACAGAACCAAAAACTGTTGTGCTACCATTACACCATTGAACTATCCCGATGGGATTGCAAAGTTAAGCTTGCATTATTAATAAGCAAAATTTTTTGAACTATTTTTTTAGAACATTTAAGAATTAGTTTTCAACATTGCCTTTCTTTTGCTTTTTTCACTAAAAAAATACTAGAATTTGAAGTAGGTTTGTAGCTCAATCCCAGTGCATTTATGTCGTATGTGGCGAGTTCAAGGCCTTTTGTAGTTAGAATTATTTTTATTGCAACAGCAATGCTAATTTTATTGCGTTTGTTTTATATCCAAGTCATTGAAGATAAATACAAATTATTAGCTAACGATATTGCTATATACAGAAAAATAGTATTTCCACCGCGTGGCGTCATCTATGATCGAAAAGGGCATGTAATGCTTTATAATCAGGTCGTTTATGATTTGGTGGTTACGCCTAATGATATCAAAAAAGATTTTGATACTACCACCTTTTGTGATGCATTAAGAATTTCTAAAAATCAGTTTTGTAGCATTTTGAAGAAAATTCGAATTAAAAATGGTCCTATGCGACAAGGCATATTTTTTGAACAATTGACGCCTGCTCAAACAGCACGTTATCAAGAAAATATGTATCAATTTAATGGTTTTGAATTGGTAGAGCGTTCTATTCGTACCTATCCAGATTCTGTTGGGGGCGCTTTATTAGGTTATATTGGTGAAGTATCACCGGCTATGCTAAAGAAAGACCGCTATGCAAGTTATCATCAGGGCGATTATTTAGGCATGACTGGTCTAGAGCAATTTTATGAAGAAGAATTGCGCGGACAAAGAGGAGTTTATTTTATTGAGCGCGACAAATTTAATAGACCTACAGGTCCCTATAAAAACGGAGAATTAGACACGCCAGCAGTAGGTGGTAAGTCATTGCAATTATATTTAGATGCTGAGCTCCAAAAATATGGTGAGCAATTGATGGCTAATAAATTAGGCAGTGTAGTGGCTATAGATCCTTCTACGGGCGGCATCCTAGCTATGGTCAGTAGTCCTACCTATGATCCTAATCTTTTAAGAGGCTCTAATAGAGCCAAAAACTTTTCGAAATTACAATCAGATGCCACACTTCCTATGTTTAATAGGGCTATTAAGGCTACCTATAATCCGGGATCTACAATGAAGCCGCTTACCGCATTGGTAGCATTAGATATGGGGGTGGTTACACCAAGCTTTGGTTATCCTTGTGGTGGGGGTTATTACGCTTGTGGGCGTAAAATTGGTTGTACGCACGAAGGGGCAGGCCATGCGGCTAATCTTCGTTTAGCTTTGGCAAATTCTTGTAATGCGTATTTCTGTCATTTATATCGATTGTCGGTAGACGCGCGTAAATGGGGCGATGTAAAAGTAGGTTTGCACAAATGGTATGAATATATGAGCTCCTTTGGCTTAGGTCATGCTACAGGTATTGACATCCCTTACGAAGGCAGTGGTACTTTATTTGATACGAAAGATTATGACCAAATGTATAATGGTTCTTGGAACTCATGTACGAATGTGTTTTTAGGTATGGGGCAAGGCGAGGTGGCGCTTACGCCGCTCCAATTGGCCAATGCCATGTGTATAGTAGCAAATCATGGATTTTATTATACACCACACTTTGTGAAAGCAATTGGCAATAAAAAACAGGTAGATAAACTAAAACCATTTTTAGAAAAACATCAAGTAACCCATATTAGCGATTCTACCTTTTCTACCGTTGCGTATGGAATGATGGATGTGGTAGAAAAAGGAACGGGTATGATAGCGCGTATACCTGGACTAGAAATTTGTGCAAAGACCGGTACGGTAGAAAATAAAGCGGTGGTAAATGGGGTAGCAATGAAAATGAAAAACCATTCTATGTTTGTTGCTTTTGCACCACGTGTAAATCCAAAAATTGCTATTGCCGTGATTGTTGAAAATGCGGGTTTTGGAGCAACTTGGGCTGGCCCTATCGCTAGCTTGATGATTGAACAATATCTTAAAGATACTATTGCCTCTAACCGTAAAGGTATTGAAGCTAATATGTTCAATGCAAAACTCATTAGTTCTTATACCTACCTCATTGATTCTGCTCGTAGAAAAAAAGACAGAGCTATTTGGGATAAAAAGCAAGCATTGAAAAATAACTTACTAAAAGAAAGAAGTACGTTCAAGACCTTATTGGAAACAAGTAAAAAAACAGGCTTACATTAATTTAGGATTATGCAAAACAATAATAATTCTCTTTTTCAACGTATTGATACCAAACTTTTGTTTGTTTATCTTCTATTGGTATTAATTGGCATGAGTGCTGTTTTTTCTGTAGAATATAGAGCTACTGATGTGAGTATTTTCTTGATGAGTAAGAGTCATATGAAACAAGCCATTTGGTTGGGCGTTTCCTTATTTGTTGGATTAATAATATTATTTACAGAAAGTAAATTCTTTGCTTCTTTTGCATATCTAGGATATGCACTTGGATTAGCATTATTGGTCATTACCATTTTTCTTGGTAAAGATGTAAAGGGTTCTCATTCTTGGTTAGGCATTGGCAGTTTTGCGTTTCAACCCGGGGAGGTGTGTAAGATATTTACAGCTTTAGCAATGGCCAAGTTTTTATCATCTCCTGAAACTAATTTTAATACATGGAAACATCGAATCATAGGTATTGGTTTAGCCTTGTTTCCTGCGATGCTTATTATACTTCAGAAAGAAACAGGTTTGGCATTAGTATATTTTTCCTTTTTCTTGGTGATGTACAGAGAAGGTTTGCCGATATCTATTTTAGTGATTGGATTCTCCTTGATTGTATTAACGATTACCACACTTTTACTAAGTAGTATTGCCATGTTTATTTTACTTTCGCTTTTGGCATCTTTAGTTGCCTATTTATCTTGGCGTGATATTAAAAGAAATGTAACTGCAAGAGGTTTGTTAATTGGTGTATGGGCTGTATGTATATTATTTTCTCAATTTATTGTACCCATTACATTTAAGAAAGTATTACAGGGTTATCAGATAGATCGTATTTATTCTATGCTAGGGCAAGATGTACCCGATAAATATAGAAAAGATGCTGAAGATGCTCATGGCGCTAAAAAAGGAAATGCTTCTGATTATAATGTGACGCAATCAAAAATTGCAATTGGTTCTGGAGGTTTTTGGGGTAAAGGATTTTTAAATGGAACGCAAACAAAAAATGATTTTGTACCAGAGCAGCATACTGATTTTATTTTTTGTGCCATAGGCGAACAGTATGGTTTTGTAGGAAGTTGTCTTTTAATAGGATTATATATTTATCTCATGTTGCGTATCATTATAATTGGAGAGCGACAACGTTCTGCCTTTTCTCGAATATACGCTTATGGGGTAGCAGCTATTTTATTTTTCCATTTCGCCATTAATATTTCTATGACTATTGGGCTTGCGCCTGTTATTGGTATTACCTTACCTTTTTTAAGTTATGGAGGATCTTCATTGCTTTCCTTTAGCGTGCTAATTTTTATTTTAATGCGTTTAGACTCCGATAGACAAGTTTTAATTCGATAAGTAATGGCTAAAGTTTTTCCTCTTTCAGAAGGTGTTTTTACCATAGGGCATGATAAAGAATTTGTTCCCTTTAATATCGATACGGATATTTTAACCGATAGACCTACGGGTTCTTTATTGGTTGAAATACAACCTTTTTTAGTAGTTACGGATAAAGATGTAATTTTATTAGATACGGGTTTGGGATATAATACAAGTGCAGGCATTCCTCAAATTCACGAAAATTTAGCGGCTCATGGTTTTGGTGCAGGTGAAGTAACGAAAGTGCTTTTAACGCATTTACATAAAGATCATGCGGGTGGAATTTTACGAAAACATCTTGATGGTAAAACCAGTGCCATGTTTCCCAATGCACAGTATTACATATTTGGACCAGAAGCTGCTTATGCTTTGGAGAAAGGGGCTCCTTCTTACCAAAATGAATTGTATGCAGATTGGTTGAGCTCTGATCAAATTAGTTGGTTAGCAGGCGAAGAGGGTAGTATAGAAGATTATATTTTCTTCAAACATTCGGGTGCACATTCTTTACAGCACATTGTTTTTTGGATAAAAGATGCTGATGATATAATATTCTATGGTGGCGATGAAGCACCGCAATACAAGCAAATGATCATGAAGTATGTGGCTAAATATGATACCAACGGGAAAAAAGCAATGGAACTGCGTGCGCAATATGCAGATCAAGGAAAATCAGAGCATTGGCAATTTTTATTTTACCATGATGTAAAAATGCCAACCGCTTATTTATAAAGGGTTGGCATTTTAATAATTTCCAATTTTATTAGAATCGATTTCTGTCTCTTGGCGCTCTGTCTTCGCGGCGCTCTCTCATTTTATCTTTCAATAGCTGATTGAATTTTTTTTCTGCTTCCATTAAACTAACGAGTTGCTGAGCAGTAAGTACTTTTAAAAATTCAGTTCTGTAATTTTTACGAATGGCTACAACGGCAGATTCCATAGACATTTGATCATCTAAAAGATCTTTTGATTCTTTATCACTTAAGCCATCCATACGATCATTCATATGCTTTTGCTTAAAGGATCTACGGGTTTGCATTAATTCTTTCTCATAGTTATTGTATATAGGCCAGAATTTTTCTGCTTGTGCAGAACTAAGTTCTAATGCTTTGGTGAGGTAAGCAATTTTTAAATTATTTACTTTTTCTAATTTCTCTTGCATACGACCTTGCTGTGCAAATGAAGAAAAACAAACGAAGCTTAATGCTAAAATAAGGAGTTGTTTCATGGTATATTATTTATAGAGTGTTTAATTGTTCTTTTAAAAGTTCATCTAGTGTTGTTTCTGAAATTTGTTCTAGGTTATAAGTTTCAATAGTTTCTGATTGACTTACCCATTCATGCTCTTGTAAATAAAGGGCTATTTCGTCATCAGACAGGGAAGAAATAGCTAAGGTGTTTGCTTTTTGATGCGTATTAAACAATGCTATTCCTATAGATAATATAATACTTGCTGCGGCTACCCATTTTAAATAGGACCATTGCAGAATTATTGATTTTTTCTTTGTAGGTATAAAGCGATCCGCACTAAAATAGCCTGCAGGTATATCCAAAGGGATCTCTTTGCTGAAATTTTTAGGTACTTCTTCTTTAACTATAGCTAGAGTATTAGATACATTTTTTTGAAAATAGTCATCAGGCACTTGCATCAGCGTTTTTAAATCGCTGCTTTGAGATTTTCCTAAAATAGATTCGTATGTATTATTTTCTTGCATCTTTATCTTTGACTCATTAATTGTTTATTCGTTTAATCTTCTTTTAAAGAAGCAGTAATTTTTTTGACAGCATGATGATAGGATGCTTTTAGTGCGCCCTCACTGGTCTCTAAAATGGCTGCCATTTCATGGTAGGGCAACTCATCATAATAACGCAGATTAAAAACTACTTTTTGTTTTTCTGGTAAAGATTGGATGGCTTTTTGCAATTTCCATTCAATTTTGTTGCTATCATAGCCTTTTTCTGCAACTAATTTATGTTCGAAATAGGTACTATGGGCATCAAAACTACTATGTGCTTTTCGTTTGGCAGCTTCTAAATAGCTTAAGGTAACATTCGTAGCAATTCTATATAGCCAAGTAAACAAACTCGATTCGCCCCTAAAGTTGTCTAAATGTCGCCAAGCTTTAATAAATACTTCTTGTAAGATATCATCGGTATCATGATGCGCTACTACCATTCGTCGGATATGCCAATAAAGACGATCTTGGTAATTGCTTACCAATTGTGTAAAGGCCGCTTCTTTTTGATTAGGCTCTTTAAACAATTGCAGGATTTGCTCATCTGTCCACACCGATTTTTCTTCCATAATAGTAATCTACTCCTATAGACCCTAAAGCTACTTAAAAGTTTAATGCTATATAAAATTGTGATATTGAAATAAATATCAAATCTTTGTAGCAAATTAGAAAGGATATGGGTTTGAAAGTGGTTTTTTTTGGCACACCTGATTTTGCTGTTGCATCTTTAGATGCGCTAGTGCAAAATGGGTTTTCTGTTTTAGCCGTAGTTACAGCTCCGGATAAGCCGGCAGGTAGAGGTATGCAATTGCAAGCATCAGCAGTAAAACAATATGCATTGCAACATCAATTACAAATCTTACAACCAGAAAAATTAAAAGACCCACAATTTATTGCTACCCTGCAAGAATTAGCTGCGGATGTGCATATTGTGGTTGCTTTCAGAATGTTACCTGAGCTTGTTTGGAATATGCCGCCCCAAGGTACGATCAATGTACACGGCTCGTTATTGCCTCAATACAGAGGTGCAGCCCCAATCAACTGGGCTATTATGAATGGCGAAACAGAAACAGGGGTTACTACTTTTCGATTGAAACATCAAATTGATACTGGTAATATTTTATTGCAGTCTAAAACGCCTATTTTTAAAGAAGATAATTTTAGCACCGTTTACCAACGCTTAATGCTTATGGGGGCTGAACTATTAGTAAATACTTTGCGACAATTGGAAGCCGGATTTCTACAAGAAGTGCCTCAAGACCATGTAGAGGAGAGCACAATCAAGCATGCTCCAAAATTATTCAAAGAAAATTTACAAATAGATTTTAATAAGCCTGCAGCTGAACTAGTGAATTTTATCAGAGGTTTAGCGCCTTTTCCTATGGCTTATACCTTCTTGGAGCAAAAACAATTAAAAGTATTTCTAGCTCATGTAGTCAATGAAGCTCCACAAGTTGCTGTAGGTACGATGCAAACGGATTCCAAAAGCTATATTCGATTTGCTTGTCCAGATGCATGGTTGTACATCGATGAGTTGCAATTAGAAGGAAAGAAACGAATGGATACGATTGCTTTTTTAAGAGGTTTTCGTTTTAGTGAGTAAATACGAAACACCCAACGCATAACCCTCTAAACCTAAGCCGGAAATACTACCTATGCAGGCACTAGCAATGTAAGAAGTCTTTCTGTATTCTTCTCTAGCCAATACATTACTGATATGTATTTCTATAACGGGCGTATCTATAGCTTTAACGGTATCTGCAATGGCAATACTGGTATGCGTATATGCAGCAGCATTTAATAAGATACCATCTACATTCTGATTGCAAGCCTGAAGATGATTAATGATTTCTCCTTCGACATTTGATTGAAAATAAAAAAACTCAACACTTGGAAAGTGTGCTTGTAAATGCGCAAAATATGTTTCAAAAGAAACCGCCCCGTAAATTTCAGGTTCTCTACTTCCTAATAGATTTAAGTTAGGTCCGTTGATAATAGCTATTTTATGCATGGGCTTCGTTATTTCATCAAAATTAAATTAAATTTGACAGAAATATACGCGCTGCAACAGAATCATGCAAAAAGGTTTTTTTACGGGCTATAAAGCCTATTTACAATTAGAGCGCTCTTTGTCAGACAATAGCATAGATGCCTATTTGCATGATGTACATCTATTAGATCAGTTTTTAGCTTTTCAGTATCCCGAACTTGACATTGATCAAATTCGATTAAGTCATTTAAAAGAATTTATAAGCTACTTGCATGAGTTGCATTTAGCGGTGGGATCGCAAGCGAGAATTGTTAGTGGTTTAAAATCATTTTTCCAATATGCAGAAGTTGAAGGTTTAATTACGGATAATCCAACTCAATTATTGGAGGCTCCAAAACTCGCAAGAAAATTACCTAGTTTCTTAAGCATCGAAGAAATTGATGTATTGCTAGCTGCTATCGATAGGAGTAAGCCAGAAGGGCAACGCAACTTGGCTATGTTAGAAACCTTGTACAGTTGTGGCTTACGGGTAAGTGAATTAGTAAATTTGCAGGTTTCGAATTTGTTTTTAGAAGCTGGTTTTATAAAAGTAGTAGGGAAGGGCAACAAAGAACGATTGGTGCCGATGGGAGCTGCTGCAAGTAAGCAAATAAAAATTTATAAAGAACAAGTACGGGTGCATCAAACTATTAAGACAGGAAATGAAGATATACTCTTTTTGAGCAATAGAGGAAGTGCCTTGTCTAGAGTTATGGTGTTCTTGATATTGAAAAAACTAGTAGAAGCTAGCGGTATAAAGAAGAATATTCATCCTCATACCTTGCGCCATTCATTTGCCACGCATTTAATAGAACGCGGTGCCGATTTAAGGGCGGTTCAAGAAATGCTGGGGCATGTGAGTATTACAACTACCGAAATTTATACGCATCTCGATAGAGCTTATTTGCGAGATACGATGCAAAAATTTCATCCCCGATTCGATAAATAATTCATACTATCGCTTCCTTTCTTATCTTTGTAGCCATGGAATTAAATTCACTTTCAGCAATCAGTCCAATTGATGGACGCTATAGAAATCAAACACAATCATTAGCGCCTTATTTTTCAGAATTTGGCTTAATTAAATATCGTGTGCAAGTAGAAATAGAATATTTACTATTTCTTGCAGAGAAAAAAGTATATCAATTGCCAAAGCATATCAAAGCGGCTAAATTAAGAGCTATTTATTTGCAATTTGATGAAGCTGCTGCACAACAAATTAAAGCTATTGAACGCGTTACTAATCATGATGTAAAAGCAGTTGAGTATTACATCAAAGAACAATTAGATGCATTAGGAGCAGAGGCATGTAAAGAATGGGTGCATTTTGGATTGACTTCTCAGGATATCAACAATACCGCTATTCCTTTGCTTTGGAAAGAAGCTTTAGAATTTGTTTTTTTACCAAGCTTAGAAAACGTTGCCTTGTTGTTGAAGCAACAAGCACAATCTTGGAATACTATACCGATGTTGGCTAGAACCCATGGTCAGTCGGCATCTCCAACGAATTTAGGTAAAGAGTGGTTTGTTTTTGTTGAGCGCTTACGCGGACAAATTACTTTATTAAGTCAAGTGCCTTATGCTGCAAAATTTGGTGGAGCTACAGGTAATTTTAATGCGCATCATGTTGCTTTCCCGCATATCGATTGGATTAAATTTGGTAATGAATTTGTTACTAAAAAATTAGGTTTAGAGCGCATGCAGTTTACAACGCAAATTGAACATTACGATCATGTATCTGCACAGTTTGATGCCTTGAAAAGAATCAATACGATATTAATTGATTTTTGTAGAGATGTGTGGACTTATATTTCCATGGATTATTTCAAACAAAAAGTTAAAGCAGGAGAAGTAGGTTCTTCTGCAATGCCACATAAAGTAAATCCAATTGATTTTGAAAATGCTGAAGGAAATTTTGGAATTGCTAATGCTTTGTATGAGCACTTTAGTGCAAAACTTCCGATCAGTAGGTTACAAAGAGATTTAACGGATAGCACGGTGTTACGCAATATTGGAGTGCCTTTAGCACATGCTTTCATTGGTTTAAATTCACTTACAAAAGGATTAAATAAATTGGTATTAAACGATATCAAAATTAAAAATGATTTAGAAGCAAATTGGGCAGTTGTTGCAGAGGCTATTCAAACGGTTTTGAGAAGAGAACAATACCCTCAGCCTTATGAAGCACTAAAAGCCTTGACCAGAGGTAATAACGGAATAACAAAAGAGAGTATGCACGCTTTCATTGATAGCTTAGCGGTGAAGGCAAGTGTAAAAAAAGAATTGAAAAAAATTACTCCGCATAATTATACGGGTGTACAAGCAAATATGAATTAATATATGAAACAGTTAGCCGCTATCACAATTTTATTATGCTGGACAAGTATTGCTATTGCGCAAGATAAGCCTGCAGATAAAAAGAAAAAAACAAATAAGCCAACTACTATGCTAATAACAAAGTTGGATACTACGTATTTGAAAAGAAATAATTTTGTATCTGATTCGTTAAGTGCTATAAATAAAGCCAGTTTAGATAGTTTGTATGCCTATAATTTAGTGCATTCAGAATCCGTGCAAGCTACAACAGGGTCGGTGGCCTTTATAGATATGGGCATGCCACCAAAAAATATGTTACTCTATGCATTTTGCAATATAGGTGCAAAAGGAGCCATCATTAAAATAACAAATCCAGGTAATCATAAATTTGTTTACGCTAAAATACTTTCTGCTATTCCGGTTAATAAAAATCATTTACAAAGTGTGGTGTTATTAAGTCATCATGCACAAAGGATTTTAGGAACCAATGAAGAGAAATTATTTTGTGAAATCATAGTGCCATAAAATGAAGATTCTAATCATCCGATTTTCCTCCATTGGAGATATAGTTTTAACAACGCCTATCATTCGTTGTATAAAACAACAATTGCCCAATATAGAGCTTCATTATGTTACCAAAGCAGCATACAGATCTGTTATTGCTAATAACCCTCACATTGATCAATGTCATTTTTTTGATCATCATGTTGAGGATGTTATACCGACTTTAAAAGAAGCTAAGTTTGATCTCGTCATTGATTTGCATAAAAATCTGAGAAGTTTAAAAGTAAAAAAAACATTAAACCTTAAGTCTTTGAGTTTTCAAAAATTGAATATTAGTAAATGGCTTTTAGTGAATTTTAAAATCAATTTGCTACCCGATAAGAGTATTGTGGATCGCTATTTTGATGCTATAGCATGTTTGGGTGTTAAAAATGATGGGAAAGGTTTAGATTATTTTATTGCCAAGCAGCAAGAATTAGAAAATGCTGATATCCCTATGAGTCACTGGGCAGGATATGTAGCTTGTGTTATAGGTGGATCCTACGCAACTAAGCAATTGCCTGCATCTAAATGGATAGAATTTTTCGCCTTGTCTAATTATCCTATTATTTTATTGGGTGGGGCAGAGGATAGAATATTGGGCGATAGTATTGCCCAAGAATTTCCAGTTAGGGTTTATAACGCCTGTGGTAAATTTTCTTTGAATGAATCGGCTTACCTTATTTCCAAAGCTAGGGTAGTAGTAAGCAATGATACCGGCCTAATGCATATAGCAGCGGCTTATCAAAAACCTATTGTTTCGTTGTGGGGTAATACAAGCCCTGAAATGGGTATGTATCCTTACTTTGATTATAATAACGTCCAGGAGCGACAAAGTAGTAAAGTTATCTTCTTGGAAAACAAGGACTTACACTGTCATCCATGTAGCAAAATGGGCTATGCGCAATGCCCTAAGAAGCACTTCCGTTGCATGTTAGCGCTAGATATGCACAAGGCTAAGGCTTTTGTGGATAAAAACTGGTAATTTTCCCAACTAAAATTAATGGCGGATTGTCTTTCTTTTTAGAAAAAAAACTGCTATATTTAACTTTTAAAATTAGTATTTTGAATAGTTCTGTACTGTTCATTTTATATATTTTTTGTAAAACCAATTACATGACCAAAAAATTACTCTTTGCTTTTATTTTAGTAATCGCCTCTTTGTTGGGTTTATCTAACAAAGCTTCAGCCACCCATGCTGCGGGAGGAGAATTACTTTATTCTTGGGTTTCCGATTCTACTTATAAAATTATTTTCAAATTTTATCGCGATTGCGGCGGTGCAGCAACAGAGCCTGCATCGGTTTCTGTAGTATGTGTAAACAACTGTACGGGCTTTTGTACTACCATTACCTTACCTAAATCTACAACCGTACCTGGTGGTAATGGTCAAGAAGTAAGTACTGGTTGCCCTGGTTATCCAAGCACTTGTAATGGCGGTACCTTCCCTGGATATAGAGAATGGATCTATGAGGCAAATTATACTTTACCATCACGTTGTAATTTTTGGAGATTTTATACAGGTGTAAATGCAAGAAATAATGCTATTACCAACCTTGCAAGTCCGGGTACGCAAACCTTGTATGTAGAAGCAACTTTGGATAATAGCTATGCCCAAGGTAATTCTTCGCCTTTCTTCTCTGTAAAGCCAGTTCCATACGTATGTGTGAATAATCCATACAACTACAACAATGGAGCTTTAGATGTTAATAACGACTCCTTATCGTTTTCTATTATTCAACCAAGAACCGGTAATATTTCTTGTCCTTATACAGCTCCTACTAATATTCAATTTTCCAATACTAGCTTATTTAACTTAACGAATAATCCATTTAGCACAGCTAATACTTTCAATATTAATCCAATTAATGGTCAAATTACTTTTACACCAGACATACAACAGTTCGGAGTTATTACCGTACTGGTTAAAGAATATAGAAATGGTAATTTGATTGGGTCTGTAATGCGCGACATTCAAGTAATTGTGAAAGCTTGTACCGTGCCTACACCAACATTAAATTTAGATACTGTTACTATTGCTGGTGGTGGATGGAATAATAACCGTATTGAAGGATGTGCTGGTCAGCCAATTGGTTTTTGCTTTAATGCAAAATCAGCAGATACCAATGCTGTTTTGGTTGTTACTTCCAATAATGCTCAATCGGCAATTGGATCTACGGTTACTCTAAGTAATCATCTTACAGACTCTGTAAGAGTTTGTTTTAACTGGAGTCCATCTGCTGCAGATACAGGCTTGAGGGTTTTAACGTTTACTGTTAAAGATTCTACTTGTGCTCCTCCAGGTATACCTATTTTACAAACCTTTGTAGTTCCTTTCTATATTTGGCCTATTACAAATATTCAAAAAGATACTTCTATTTGTGCCGGAGAAACGGTGCCACTGAAAGTGACAGGTGGTACACAATTTACATGGTCAGTAATTCCTGGAGGTTCGCCCTTAACAACACTTACCTGTTCAAATTGTAATGCTCCTTTTGCAAATCCAACAATGACAACACAGTACATAGCCACCTCTAATTTACAGGCGGTGTGTAATCGATATAAAGATACCGTGACCATCAATGTGGCACCTTTACCTGTTTTTAATTCAGGGCCTGATACCACTACATGCATTAATAACTCCTTGTTAATGAATATCAATCTTCAAGCATTACCAGGAAACACTTATGCAATCAAATGGTTTCCTAGTAGTTTTTTAAATAACGATACTATAGCTACGCCAATTTGTACGCCAACTAAGGACACAACTTATATCATTAAAGTGACCCCCAATGGCCAAAATCGTTGCGCTGCTTATGATACCATTAGAGTAAAAGTTATTCAAGGATTCCGACTTAATAATGCTGACACGGCGATTTGTGCTGGACAATTAGTAAATATTAGTGTTACGGGAGACAATAGATATACTTACACTTGGACACCAGGCATTGGTGTAAACAATGTAAATGCAATGGCTCCTACCATTACTCCAGATACTTCGAGATTGTATACCATAAGAGCAAGTTATCCAGGCTGTAAAGATTCATTGAAAACCATTTTTATTGATGTACAACCTAACCCAATCGTATTCATAGGTGCAGACAGAACTATTTGTTCAGGTGATACCATTCAATTACAACCTTTAGTAACACCAGGTGGATATCCTAATTACAGTTATTCATGGACACCACCAGGTGGATTTAATAATCCATCAATAAAGAATCCTGTTTTCAGTGGATTAATCAATTCTAATCCTACACTTATCGTTTCTACTCCTGCTGGTTGTAATGGTACAGATGATGCAAGTTTTACTGTTATTGATGCCAACTTCTTAAATGCTTCAGTATCAAAACAACTATGCCCTGGAGATACCGCTGAATTATTAGTGCCAGCTCCTGTATTGTGGGTAAAATGGACGCCTAATTTATACATAGATGATACTACAAGTACTAATCCTAAAGTATGGCCAACAGCACCAACCTATTATACCGTAATTGGTCAAGAGGCTTCTGGATGTTTGGATACAGCCGTATTATATGTAGATGTTAAATCTCTAGCAACGATTACGCTTCCTGATACAGTATTCTTATTCCCTGGTGATTCTTATCAATTTAAACCAGGTGGCAATTGCTTATACTTTAGTTGGTTCCCTCTTGCTGGCTTGAATAACCCATTAATCTCTTCACCGATCACTAGCACGCAAGCTAGTACCAGATACATTGTTAATGCTGCTACAGAATTTGGATGTAAAGTTACAGACTCTGTTGATGTGATTATGGCTGATGATGCATCTATTGATGTAGCCAATGCCTTTACACCAGGTTCCGCACCTAATGACATCATTAAAGTACAACACCATGGTATTGCATACCTCAAATCATTTGTGATTTTCAACAGATGGGGTAATAAAGTTTTTGAGACTAATGATATAAACCAAGGATGGGATGGCAGATTTAATGGCCAGCCTCAGCCTATGGGTATATATATATACTATGCAGAAGCAACAACCTATAAAGGTAAGCGCTTTTACAAACAAGGTAATATTACTTTAATACGATAATTTAAATAACATATTTTTTAATAATAGCACTATGAATCGTTTTTTGATTAGATTTTTTATTTTAGTTGCCTCACTTTTTGCACTAAGCCCCCAAGCAAAAGCTTCTCACTTTGCCGCTGGAGATATTAAGGTAGAATTTGTTGGACTGGATTCTTTAGACTTACGTTATAAGGTTACTGTTACTGTATTTTACGACTGTTCCGGTGCTTCGCCATATCCTACTGTTACCCTTTATTATCAATCGTTGTCGGGTGGTATCAACACTTCACAGTCTGTGCCTTTTGATGTAGCGCAGAACCTTACTTTAAGTCAGTTGTGTCCGGCTTTTGCTTCTCAATCTTCATGTGTCAATCCTAGTGGTGCTTATCCAGGATTTTTCAAAAGAGTATATTCAACAGTTTTAACTTTAACCAGAAGGCCAGATTGGAATTTTTGGATAAATGAAGGTGCAAGAAATGGAATGATTACAAATCTTACAAGCCCTTCTAATTTTGTAGTATATTCTCGATATAATAATCAAATACGTTACAATAATAATACGGCTAATTTTACTATAGACCCCGTACCTTATTATTGTATCAATCAACCTTCTCAATTTTTGAATAGCCCCTATGATGCTGATGGTGATTCTATTGTGGTAACCCCTAACCTAAGTTATGGTTCTTTTGGAACAGGTATCACCATTCCTAATTTCTCTAATCAAAATTTATTTGCGTATAATTTTGATCCTGGATTTACAGCAGCAAACCCTGTGGCTTCTGCAGCATCAAATCCTTATACGGTAAACCCAAATACAGGTACCGCTACCTTTACTCCTACTATTGACGGTGCTATGGTTGTGGCTTTTGAAGCAGCAGATTATGATCGTTGTACCAAGCAATTGTTGAGTACCGTGAGTCGTGACGTTCAAATTATCATTTCTCCGGCTGGTCAATGTAATATCCAAATTCCAACTATTGATTCTATCCCAACTAATTTAGTGAATTGTACCTTAGATACTGCTGGAGGGATGAAAAATATTAATGTATGTCCTGGACAGACCATTAGTTTTCAGATACAAGCATCGGCTGCTACGATTACTAATCTTGTATCTTTAAATTCTAATGCTTCACAATCATGCCCTGGATCAAGTTTTGTGGTTAATAATCAATATACACTAAATCCAACAGCAACTTTTACATGGACACCTACAGTAAATGATATCGGAGATAAAATCTTTTTAGGTATTGCTGCCGATTCTACCTGTGCTGGTGGACAAATCTTTGTTGTAAAAAACTCCATGTATGTAATTATACGAGTGCAAGCATCTGTAGATGCTGGTCCTGATGGCTTTGTTTGTCCAGAAGGTGGTAAGCCATGGCAATTAAATGCTGGCGGACCTTTAAACGTACCGTATATTTGGACAGACGTAAGCGGTGGTGCACCTAATGGTTTGGATAATGCAAATATCAAAAATCCAACAGCCCTTCCAACTTCAGACGCTTGCTATGTAGTAGAAATCGGAACCTGCATACCTACTTGTAAAAGTAAAGATACCGTTTGTGTTTCTCAAAAATCAAACAGTAGTGTTACCATTGTTCCTGGTTCACCGATTATAGTATGTCGCCCAGATTATATTCAGCTTACTGCAAATGTTGTTGGTGATAAACCAATTGCCAATTTACCATGTGGAACAGCTAATCCTGTTACGTGTCCTACAGAAGACTCAACAGTTGTTGTATTCCCCGGCGGATCAATTTTACCAAATTTAGCAGGTACTCCATTTTATTCTCCTTTCTGTGGCGATTTAAGATCCGCAAAATCTCAATATTTATATCGTCAGAATGAGATGCGCTCTTATGGTATGTACTCTGGTACAATCAATAGTTTATCATTCTTAGTTCAAGCACCTACTGCAACTACTTACAGTAATTTTAGTATATCGTTAAAATGTACTAACAGAACTAATATGGATCCCCTTTATGCTCCTTTAGAAAATACGGGTATGACTACCGTATTTACTTCTGCTACACCTATTACACCTACAGTTGGTTGGAATAAATTTGTATTCAACACACCTTATACTTGGGATACAACACAAAATCTTTTGGTAGAAGTTTGTTACTCGAATGCTACTGCAGGTACTACTTCAATTATTAGTAATGTATCTACTAATTTTATTTCTACACAAAGAAAATCAACTACTACAGGTACTACTAACTATTGTACAACGCCTTTAGCAACGGGTACTACCGATGCGTTCTTGTATAGACCATTAATTAAATTTAATTCATGTAGAGCTCCTGAAGCTGATTTCCCTTACACTTGGAATCCTGGATTCTTCTTGTCAGATTCTACTGCACCAGCACCATTTGCATATATAGCTGATGACATAAAATATACCATCACTTCCGTAGATAGGGATGGTTGTATCTTTAGAGACTCAGTGGATATTTTTGTGCCAGAACACAACTTTACTCGTTTCCCTATAGATACTTCTATTTGTATTGGAGATACCATTATTTTAAGAGGATTTGGTGCCAATACTTATCAATGGTTTGAATCAGATGCATTCAATCCGCCAACGACTCTATCTTGCACCAATTGTCAAGATCCATATGCATTCCCTACGGTAGATACTAAATACTATGTAGTAGGTTATCCGGCAGATAGCTATACCGATTCAGTAAAATGCGCTGACACTTTAGCGATTCAAGTTCGTATTCGTCCATTGCCAACTGTAGATATATTAATGGCAACAGACACAACGGTAAAATATGGTTCTACTATATTGGTAAGTGCTACTTCTTCGGCAAGCAGATTCTTGTGGAGACCAGTGGCAAGCGTTTCAAATCCAAACTTATTAGTGACCACATTAAAACCAACAAAAAATACAACGTATACATTAGTTGCTATTGATAAATATGGTTGTAAAAACGAAGACTCTATACGTGTAAATATTGATTACAGAGATCATTTGATGGTGCCTTCAGCATTTAGTCCGAACGGTGATGGTAGAAATGATGATTTTAAAGTTGCTAACTTAACGTTTCAAAGAGTAATAGAATTTAGAGTTTTAAATCGTTGGGGTCAAGAAGTTTACTATGCAGCCAACAATAAGCCATGGGATGGAACCTGGAAAGGAGTTCCTCAAGACATGGGTACGTATAGTTACTTTATCAAAGTTGCATACCCAGATGGTATCATAGAAACCTACAAAGGTGAAGTGACCTTAGTAAGATAAATTACTTTATTTTTTTTAAAAAAAGGAGTACAATATGTGCTCCTTTTTTTATTTTTTCATTATTTTTAAAAAAAACCAATTATGAAAAAAATCTTATTAAACACAGCTCTATTAATTGCCGTTCTTTTCGGTATTCAATCTATCGCTTTTGCTCAAGCAGATCCTGTAGAACGCATTTGGTTAAACCAAGAAAAAACTGGTAAAGTGCAAATTTACCGCGCTCGCGATGGTAAATTATATGGTAAAATTATGTGGTTGAGCGAACCTAATAAAAATGGTGCACCTAAAGTAGATGATAAAAATCCTGATCCTAAGAAAAGAGCAACGCCGATTATGAATTTAATTATTTTAAAAGGCTTCACTAAATCTGAAGAGAATGTATACGAAGGTGGTACCATCTACGATCCTAAGAATGGTAAAACATATTCTTGTAAGATGACTTTAAAAGGCAGAGAATTAGATATTAGAGGCTTTATAGGGATATCTTTAATTGGAAGAACATCTGTTTGGACCTTAGCTGACTAAGGCTTTAAATTTTACATTACAAAGTGTAGCGAACGCTACACTTTTTTTATGTTTATATAGTACATTTACATCATGCTATTAAAAAATGTGATTGGACAAGAGCATGCAAAAAAAGGGCTCTTAGACATGTATCAAAGTGGCCATTTGCCGCATGCCCTTTTATTGGTGGGTGAGGAAGGTTATGGCGGTTTGCCCTTAGCATGGGCATTTATCCAGTATGTGCTTTGTGAGCAAAGACAAGCTACTGATGCATGCGGCGTTTGTCCAAATTGTTCTAAAATTAGTAAGTGGGAACATGCAGACGTTCACCTATCTTTTCCTAGTATTAAATTGTCTTCCGATAAAAAAAATCTAAGCAAATACCATATTGATTCTTTTAAAGAATTTGTTGCTCAAACACCTTATGGTACTTGTTATGATTGGCTTCAATTTATTGATGCCGATAATAAACAAGGCAATATTTCTAAAGACGAATGTGATGAAATTATCCATCAAATGAGTCTTAAATCCTACGAAGGGGGTATTAAAGTTCAAGTTATTTGGTTGCCAGAATATTTAGGTAAGGAAGGGAATCGCCTATTGAAATTGATAGAAGAACCACCTGCTGATACCTTGTTTGTGTTGATTGCCAATAACAAAGAAGAAGTAATGCCTACTATTGTTTCTCGTACGCAAGTGATTCCTCTGGTACCAATTCCTGCTAAACAATTGTATGAAGAACTTATTCAAAAAGGTGTTGCCGATCCATCAGCTGCAGCACAAATTGCACAGATTGCAAAAGGAAGCTATGCGGAGGCTTTACATTTAGCTAAGCAATTAGATAATGATTTGTTTACCGATTTAAGAAATTGGTTTAATGCTCTTTTTGCTAAAAAAGGCGCTGATATTATTTCGTTTGTTGAAGAGTATGCCAAAAAGGGAAGAGAGCAGCAAAAGAATTTTTTGCACTATGTCATTGCTATCCTAGAGCAAGCCATAAAAGCTCGTTATGTGCCTGAAAACCATTTGAGCTTGCCTGCTTCAGAGAAGCAATTTGTGGTAAAATTAGCCGGAATGCAACTCAGTATAGATCAATTGCAACAAATGATTAAAGAAATCAATGATACGCAATATGCTATTGAGCGCAATGCGCATAGTAAAACACAATTACATGCACTATCCATTTCCCTTCAATTTATCATACAGAATAGAAAGTGGATGGGAAGTGTTTATTAAGATGTTTATTACATATTATTTTGTAAATTTGTAAAAACTAAATTGTTAACATAAAGCCTAGGGAAAGAAGTGTAGATGTAAGGGGGCTTCAATATAAATTATTAACTATGGGATGTGGAAGTTGTGGAACAGGAACAGACGGAAAACCGGGCGGTTGTAAAAGCCACGGATCTTGCAGCACAAGTGGCTGTAATAGAATGAATGCATATAATTGGTTAAGCGCATTACCCTTATCGGATGCATCAAAACCTTATCCAATTTTAGAGGTAAGCTTCAGTAATGGAAGCAGAAAAGATTTCTATAAGAATAATACCTATCATATTTTTGAGAAAGACCAATGGATTGTGTTGGAAGGAACGGGGGGGATTGATATTGGTCAAGTGAGCTTAACCGGTGAACTCGTTAAATTGCAATTAAAAAAATACCGTGTTCAAGAAGATGCGGTTTTAAAGCGTGTTTTAAGAGCTGCTACTGCTGATGACTTAGAATTATTTCATACTCAAAAAGAGCGCGAAAAAGCTATTTTAATTCGTTCTAGAGCTATTGCTAAAGAGTTTAAGCTCGAGATGAAAGTGTGCGAAGTAGAATTGCAGGCAGATGGTAAAAAAGCAACTTTTTTCTATACGGCGGATAGCCGCGTAGATTTTAGAGAACTCATCAAGGTTTATGCTACTGATTTTAAAGTAAAAGTAGAAATGCGACAAATTGGTGCTCGCCAAGAGAGTGCTAAAGTAGGTGGTATTGGATCTTGCGGAAGAGAATTGTGCTGTAGTACTTGGCTTACAGATTTCAAATCGGTAAATACCAATACGGCACGTTATCAAAATTTATCAATCAATCAAACCAAATTATCCGGTCAGTGTGGTCGTTTGAAATGTTGTTTGAATTACGAATTAGATACCTATTTAGATGCCTTGAGTGTATTTCCTGATCACGCAGAGCAAATTGAAACAAAACAAGGAAGAGCCTTCTTGCAAAAGAAAGATATCTTTAAAAACCTCATGTGGTATAGTTTTGCATCGAGCAATAAACAATATCCAATGACCATAGAGCGCGTTAAAGAAATTATTGCTCTTAATAAAAAAGGTGTATTCCCTGATGAGTTGCAAGCAATAGAAATTGAATCGGCAAGTGAGCGTAAAGGTATTAAGTCGGCTGATATGGGCTTTGTAAATGATGTTGGTCAAATTACTTTAAAAGCACTTGAAAAGAAAAATAAGAATTTCAAACACAAGAATAATAATCAGAAAGCCGCTAATAATCCGGGTAATAAAGGACCACAACCAGCTGCTCAAAGATCAAATAATGGAAGAGGGCCAGCTGCTCCTAATCAAAATCCTAATCAACAAAAGAGAGGCCCACAAAAGCCAAATCCTGCAAGGCAGCCGCAAAAGCCTAATAAAACAGCAAATGCTGCTGCACCAAATGTAGAAAAGGTATCGGGAATTTTCTCTAACGAATCATAAATCATTATCTCTATTAAAGCCATAGTTCGCTATGGCTTTTTAAATATTAGCTATGCAATTTAAAAATACATTAATTGTTTTTATCTCGGCTTCATTCTTGCTAAGCTGCTCAAGTACACCCAATCAATTGAGAAATTTAATTTGGTTGCAAGGCGAATGGCATGCGCAAAAGGATAGTACATTATTCATAGAAACATGGAAAATGCAAGATGATAGTACGATGTTGGGTAAAGGAAGTATAGTAGAAGGGGGTGATACCACTGTTTTTGAAAATATTCAGTTATTACAAAAAAAAGATGCTTTCTATTATGTGGTTAATTTACCTAATAAACCCAATGCAATTTATTTCCGTTTCATAGGACAAAAAACAAATGCAAGAGCGGCCTCTTTTTTTTTTCAACGTGTTGATACCATAGCCAATAGCTTATTTGAAATACAATATGAGCAATTGTTAAACGACAAAATGCGAGTTAAACTCAGCATGCCTAATGCAAAGCAAAAAGAGCTAATAGAATTTAAGCAAGTAAAATAAACTAGGATTGAGCAATGAAAACCGGAATGGTAATTAAATGCCTAACTTGATTAATTGTCTCCCCGTAAAGATAATCGTTTAGACCTTTATGCCCATGACTTCCTAGAATCAATAAATCTGGATTTGTTTCATTGACTATTCGCGCAATTTCTTGAGCTCGTTTATTATATCCTAATAAAGCACTTGTTTGATAACCACGTTCCTTAAAATAGGCTGCATACTCTTGCAATAAGGCTTTGTCTCTTATGGTTTCTTCGTCGTGTGCATTATTGCCCAGTAAACGCGCAGAAGCACTCTCTACAATATGAATGAGAATAATATGCGTGCCTTTAGGCGCCAAGCGAAGAGCATGTTTTATGCTATCCCTATCATTCTCCGTATAATCTAAAGCAATAGCAATTTTGTTAAACGCTTCAAATTCTGTATTAAGATTAGGTAAGTCAATAGTTGGATGTATAAACGGTTTGTTTTGTATCTTCTTTGCGATTAATGGATAGATAATGGTGTATATCAATAGACTTACAATGAGTAGTTCCATGAAAATAATAAACACCTTAAGGGGCATAGAAGTAGTGCCTTGTATCCATTCATTTGCTGTAGTATACACTAATTTTAAATTGAGTGAAACAATAATGCTGACTACAATCCAGCCGATAACTTGAGTAGATTTTTTGATCGTGAAAATGCCCATTTCTTTTTTGTCACTCACAAAGTGAATTAAAGGAATAACAGCAAAGGCTAATTGCATACTCAATATTACCTGACTAAATACTAAAAGACGATCTGCTTGATCTTCTCCTGCAATAAGTAATACTAATAGGGTAGGAACTATAGCAATTAAGCGGGTTACAATTCTACGCATCCATGGATTGATACGAAGCGATAAATAACCTTCCATTACGATTTGTCCGGCTAAAGTGCCCGTAATTGTAGAGCTTTGTCCGGCAGCAATCAATGCAATGGCAAACAAATGAGGCGCCCAAGTATGTCCTAACAAAGGAGCTAATAATTCGTGTGCTTCAGACAAGGAGGCAACATGGTTATTTCCGCTAGTATGAAACGTACTTGCTGCTAAAATTAAAATAGATGCATTTACAAAAAAAGCAATATTCAAGGCTATAGTGCTATCCCATAAATTATATTTTAAAGCACGTTTTATAGCTGTTTCGCTTCGCTCTATTTTTCTAGTTTGTACAAGAGCCGAATGTAGGTATAGATTGTGAGGCATTACCGTAGCGCCTATAATGCCAATAGCGATGTAAAGGGCTGCTTGGTCAGGTAACTTAGGGTTTAATCCTTTAGCTACTTCCATCATATCAGGTTGTGCAAATAGGAGTTCTACTAAAAAACAAATACTTATAATACCCACTAAACCTATGATAAAAGCCTCCATTTTTCTAATGCCTAATCGTTGCAGATACATTAATAAAAAGGTGTCTAAAATGGTTATGCCCACACCCGCTAAAAGCGGAATGCCCAATAATAATTGCAAACCAATAGCCATTCCTAATACCTCTGCCAAGTCGCAGGCAGCAATAGCTAATTCAGCAAATACATACAATATAAAATTGACGGGCTTTGGGTAACATAATCGATTACATTGCGCTAAATCTAACTGGCGAACAACACCTAGGCGAGCGCTCAAGGTTTGAAGTAATAAGGCCATTAAATTACTCATTAAAAGCACCCAAATAAGGGTGTATCCAAATTGGCTACCACCAGCTAAATCAGTAGCCCAATTGCCCGGATCCATATAACCTACACTTACCAAATAGGCTGGTCCGAAAAAGGCAGCAACTCTTCGCCATCCCTTATTTGACTTAGGGATTTCAACACTTTCGTGCACTTCGCTGAGCGATTGATGGGACATATGCGTATGGTAATTAGATGAATAAAGTTACAAATTCAATTCTATTTATTGGTAATAATAAAATTTTAGCTAGAAGTAAGTTATAAACATTGCTTTTTGTATCTTGTAGCATCATTTATTATATAGGAATAAGGCATGTCAAAACAGATTGTTGTTAGTGGAATCCGTTCTACTGGTTTTTTACATTTAGGGAATTATTTTGGTGCAATTCACAATTATGTGAAAATGCAAAACGATTATAATTGTTATTTTTTTGTTGCCGACTATCATTCTCTTACTACTCATCCAGATCCAAAAGATTTAAAGCAACACGTATTTAGAGTGGCAGCAGAAAATATTGCCAGCGGTTTAGATCCAGAAAAGGTGGCTTTATATGTACAAAGTGATGTACCTGAAATTTTAGAATTATATTTTTTATTAAATACGCTTACTTATAAAGGGGAATTAGAGAAAGTGCCCACCTTTAAAGAGAAGGTGCGCTCTCAGCCTGAAAATGTTAATGCAGGTTTGCTTACCTATCCGGTATTAATGGCTGCAGATATTTTGATTCATAGGGCGGTGAATGTACCAGTAGGTAAAGATCAAGAACAGCATTTAGAAATGGCCCGTAATATGGCCAATCGTTTTAATAATCGTTATGGAGAGTTATTTCCAGAGCCTTATCCATTTAACTTTGGTAGCGAATTGATTAAAGTGCCAAGCTTAGATGGCAATGGTAAAATGAGTAAAAGCGAGAATGTAAATGCTACAATTTACTTGGCAGATGATGATGATACCATTCGCAAAAAAACAATGAAAGCAAAATCAGGATTGTCGCCAGAGCAAGCAAATAGTCCGATGACAGAAGATATTCAAAATCTTTTTTCATTGATGCGCCTCATGACGGATGCCAATATTGTAACGCAATATGAAGCTGATTATGCTGATTGCTCTATACGTTTTGGAGATATGAAAAAGCAATTAGCTGAAGATATGATTCGATTTGTGGCTCCGATTAGAGAACGTGCTGCTGATTTGCAAAAAGACGAAGCGCGTTTACAACGCATATTAAAAGAAGGTGCAGAGAAGGCTAGAGTGAGTGCACAAGCTACCTTGCAAGAAGCAAGAAAATTAATTGGAATAAACTACTACTAAAAAAATATATAAAGAATACGAACGGTATGGCAAAGAAACCTAAAATTAAACACATCGCAATTGCTGGTAATATTGGAGCAGGTAAAACAACCTTAACTAAAATGTTGGCTAAACATTTTAAATGGGAGCCTCATTTTGAAGACGTAGATCACAACCCGTATTTATCTGATTTCTATGAAGATATGCACCGATGGTCATTTAATTTACAAGTGTATTTTTTGAACAGTCGTTTGCAACAATTATTAGAAATTAGAAATGGAACTGAAACCGTAATTCAAGACAGAACTATTTATGAAGACGCATTTATATTTGCTCCCAATCTACATGATATGGGATTAATGACACAGCGCGATTTTGATAACTATTCTAAATTCTTTAGTACCATTCAACAAATGGTGAGTGCTCCTGATTTGCTTATTTATTTGAAGGCTGGCATTCCTAAACTTGTTGATCAAATTCAGAAAAGAGGTAGAGATTATGAAGAGAATATTCGTTTAGATTACTTAAAGCGATTGAATGCTTACTATGACAAATGGATTGCTGGTTATAAAGATGGGCCACTATTAGTTGTAGAAGTAGATCATATGGATTTTGCTGAAAACGAAGAAGATTTTGCAAAAATAGTTAGTAAAATAAATGCTCAAATCAATGGTTTATTTTAATTAAATCAATTTTTATCTTGCGTTATACCATAGCTACCTTAATATTTTGTTTCTTCCAATTATCGAGTGCCTTTGCTATATTATTTAAAGGCACCATAAAAGATACTTATGGTAATCCGCTGCCATACGCCACCATTTATTTAAGAAATAATCATGCTGTTAGTGCAGCAGCTAATAAGGAGGGTGTTTTTCAAATAGATTTACCGCTGGGCAAACAAGAATTAGTTTGTCAATACATTGGGTACCAAGTATATGCTAAAGTAATTGATGTAACGGCTTCAACACCTACACAATTGAATATTGTTATGCAAGAACAACAATATCAAATGAAAGAGGTATTGATTAAAAAAAGTAAAGAAGATCCTGCTTTTGAAATCATGCGAAAAGCTATAGATCAGAGAGCACATCATTTAAAACAATTTCAAAGCTTCCAAACAGATATTTATTTAAAAGGCGCTATAAGAAATAGATCTACGCCGGATTACGAAAAACTAAAAGTACTTACGGGTAACGTTACCAATTCCGCTAAAAAGAAAAAAGAAGACAGTACTGATCTTTCCCTGTTGAAAGGAATTTTATATCTCTGCGAAGAAGATGCTACATATTATCAAAAACGTCCTAAAGATTTTTTACAAGTAAGAGCCGTTAGAGAGAGTGGTAATCCTAACGGGCTTGGTGTGGCTCGTTTTCCAGCGGTATTGAATTTTTACGAGAACATTATCAATATCAATCCAGAAGGTAATCCTCGAGGATTTATTTCTCCGGTGAGTAAGCAAGCCTTACTTTATTATAAGTATAAATTGATGGGCTCCTTTATGCAGCAAGGGCATGAAATTTTTAAGATTAAAGTAATTCCTAAAAGTGATGCTACACCTTCTTTTACGGGTACTATTTATATTGTTGATAGTGAATTTGCTATTCATAGTATTGATGTCTTTTTAACACAAAAACAAACGCTTAATGTATTAGATACTTTAGGTGTGCAACAACAATATGTGGCAGATGATGCAGGCAATTGGATAGTGCAAAGTCAAATGTATTATGCGGCTGTTTCTTTATTAAGCTTTGATATTTTAGCTAGTTTTAATACGGTGTATAGTAATCAGAAAATAAATCCTATTTTACCCGATTCTTTATTTTCAAAAAAACTGATTACTGCATATGAAAAACAAGCAACTAAAAAAGATACAGCATATTGGTCGAGCAGTAGACCGATACCTTTAGTGGAAGACGAGCAACGAGATTTTATTAAAAAAGACAGTATACGTATAGCGCTAAGCAATCCTATGTATATAGATTCTATGCGTAGAAAATCAAATAAAGTAAGTGGCGGAGCAATTTTAATGACAGGTGTATCCTACAATGATTCTAATTATAAGAATAATTTTCAGTTGAGCCCTTTATTGTTTAGTATACAATACAATACAGTAGAAGGGTTTAATTTTTCGCCAAAGTTGAAGTGGATTCATAAAATAGACTCGAATAGCGAACGTTTAAGTGAAACAGCTATACGTTATGGGTTTGCTAATAAAACATACCAAGCCATGACCCGTTTAGAGTGGCTTTGGAAGGATAAAAATTGGTATGGTAAAAATGTCCGTTTTGGAATAGAAGCTGGACAGTACATGGTACAGTTTAATAGCGAGTCGCCAGTTGCTATTGAATATAATACTACCGGCTCTTTATTGTATGCCAACAACTATTTGAAGCTTTATCAAAGAGGTATCTTAAGAACGTATCTGGAACGTAATTTTGCAAATGGGTTAAAATTTAGCATAGATGCATCTTATCAGCAACGTAAATTTGTTGATAATTATAGTGCAAATCCTTTTACTTGGAGTAAAGATACCCCAACTCGTTTTACGCCTAATACACCTTCGAATGACTTGCTAAAGGAATTAAATAATAATGATGCGTTTATAATAAATATGAAAGCAAGTTATAGGCCTGGCATGAGCTATATACAGTATCCAGATAAGCGATTGCCTGTGAGAAGTAATTGGCCCTTATTTACTTTGCAATACACAAAAGCTATTCCAGGTATAGGGCAGAGTAGCATGCAATTTGATAAGTGGAAGATGAGTGTTTCAGATGTAGTATCCTTGAAGATGGCTGGATCTTTTGATTACATTTTACATATTGGTGGTTTTCTAAACAAAGAACATGTTTCTTTTCCCGATTATTTTCATGTGTTAAGTAATCAGTTTAATCTTACCATGTCTTATAGTAATAGCTTTCAGTTAGCACCTTATTATCAGTACAGTCATACCGCTACTTCTTTTGCAGAGCTTCATTTGTCGTATTATCTTAAAGGCTTTCTTACTAATAAAATACCTTTATTCAATCGTTTGCAGTGGTATATCGTTACTGGTGTTAATGCGCTGTATATAAAAGAAGATCAACATTACAGAGAAGTCTTTATGGGTTTAGATAATTTAGGTTGGGGCTTAGTACGATTTTTGCGCATCGATTATGTGCAAAGTTGGGATGCGCTTGGTAATACTAATAGTGGTGTACGTTTTGGTTTAAATCTGAATGCTTTATCGCCTAATGTAGCTCCGGCAAGGAGAGGAGAGTGGTAAGTTTTGTATGAGGATGCTTGTTTTTTTTAATTTTATTTTTTAAATTTAAGAAACCAAAAAATAAAAAACTATGAAAAAAGTTAATTTAATAGTGCGCATTTTATTTGGAGCTGCGTTTTTGGCTTTTGGACTGAATTTCTTTTTCCACTATTTACCTATGCCGCCTATGCAAGGAGCTCCCTTAGATTTTATGATGGGTGTTTCTAAAGCCTCTTATTTTATGCCACTTTTGGGCGCTACTCAAGCACTATGTGGGTTGTTGATATTAATTGACAAATGGCAAGCTTTGGCTACAATCATGATTTTCCCTGTGGTACTTCATATTGTCTTATTTCATGTTTCTATAGAGCCAAAAGGATTGCCTATGGCTTTAATTTTCTTGGCTATGAATTTAATCTTAGCAAACGCTAATAAAGACAAGTATAAAGCCTTATTAAAATCCTAAGTATTAGGTCTTAATGATATAAAAAGCACTGCTCAAGCAGTGCTTTTTTTGTGTATAAGTATTTTTTGCCTTTTCGGTATGGAAATTTAAAGGAACGCGTTCCTTTTTGTAAATTGCGTAGGAATACAACCTTATGTCTTTATTTGCCGATAAAATTTCCATACAAGCT
>Ga0222712_10001544_pt1 | contig 28154 bp, 19 predicted proteins | sample C33_657DmetaG_FD_165043 | JGI IMG/M metagenome (GOLD analysis project Ga0222712, IMG submission 165043) | Estuarine water microbial communities from San Francisco Bay, California, United States - C33_657D | ecosystem: Environmental > Aquatic > Marine > Unclassified | place: USA: California... | reverse complement strand
TGACCTCCTTCAAAAATATCGGCTTTGTGTCCACGGTATCCATAGCTGGGATCATGGCCTCTTTCTTTCAGGAATGTAAAATCAGCTTGTGGAGAGCATCCATTATCACTGGTGAAAACTAGGATGGTATTTTCTGTTAGGTTGTTTTGCTTCAACGCCTGTTGAATGGCGCCAACAAATGCATCCACCTGCTTGACAAAATCAGCATATACATTCAAGCCTGAACTTCCAACGAATGGTTTATCTGGTGAGATTGGGGTATGGGGGGCGGTTATGGGCAGGTAAAGAAAAAATGGCTTCCCGGCACTCGCTGCCTTGCCAATATAGTTGACAGATCTTTGCTGAAGTTCGGGCAAGATTTTCTCCAGGTTCCATCCCTCAACCCCGGTTCCGGGTCTGCAATCAGCATAAGGTTGATTTGCATAAAATACCGTTGGCTTGCCCAGGATCCTGTCGTTTTCCATGTATGCATAGGGAGGATAATTGGGCGCATCCATCCCAAAGAAATAATCAAAACCAATAGATGTTGGCCCACCGGAAATCTGCTTTGCAAAATCAAGATTGGATTGCTCCTTTTGGTCAACAGGTGGCTTTCCATCTGTTGTGGACCAGTTCCAGCCCAAATGCCATTTCCCCATCGCTGCGGTCTGGTAACCCTTTGACTTGAGCATGCTGGCCATATTGGTTCTTCCGATTTCCAACAATGGCTTGTCGTACTGCACCAACACACCTTGCTTTAATCTTGACCGCCAATTGTACCTGCCAGTCAAAATACCATAGCGTGTTGGCGTACAAACAGCAGCACTGGAATGTGCATCCGTAAACATAATGCCATTTCTTCCAATCTTATCAATATTGGGCGTCTTGATTTGTCCAGCCTTGTTGAAACATGAAACATCACCCATCCCCAGATCATCCGCCAAAATAAAAATGATGTTGGGAGGGTTGCTGTTCAGCTGGGCATTGACCAACAGAAAGGCAAAAAGAAAAGCACATAAAAACAAAAAACTTGTGGCATGATGACGCATACCACAAGTTAATTTTTTTTCCGCATCCACTGCATGATGCTGCTATTCATTTCAACAGAAGATATCCATCAATCCCGTGCCACTTCTCCATGATAAATGGAATCGAGCCCTTGCTCTTCTTCCTCTGCTGTCACTTTTACCCTCGTGATCTTGTTGATCAATACCAACATATAATACGTGAAGAAGTAGGCATAGGCAGAGGTTGCCACCACTGCGATGAGTTCTTTAAAGAAGAATTCCGTCCCACCAAAAATCAATCCATCGGCACCATTAGGGTTGATGGCTTTGGAACCCAATACACCCAACAGCACCGTCCCTACAACGCCTCCTACACCATGCACACCCCATACATCCAGGGCATCGTCCCAACCCATCCTGTTCTTGAGCTTCACCGCCCAATAGCAAACAATGGAGCCAAGCATACCAATCAGGAAAGCGGATTCATAGCTGATATAACCAGCTGCCGGAGTAACCGTAGCCAGCCCTGCCACAGAACCTGTCAACAAGCCCACAAACGTCGGACGTTTGTGAGACCCGAACCATTCGATGCACATCCAGGTGACCGCACCCACTGATGCTGCAAGGTCCGTATTGATAAAGGAAAGTGCCGTTATCCTGTTCACATTCAATTCACTGCCGGCATTGAAGCCATACCAACCGAACCATAATAGAGCAGTTCCGATGGCAACCAACGGAAGGTTGTTGGGCCTGTCATGTTTCACCCTTCGCTCTCCTACATAAATAACAGAAGCCAGTGCAGCAAAACCTGCAGTGGCATGCACCACAATGCCTCCTGCAAAATCAAGGACACCCCATTTCGCAAGAAGCCCGTTACCCCAGATCATGTGTGCGAAAGGGTAATAAACAAGTATTTGCCAGAAGGTAAGGAAGATGAAAAATGCCTTGAAGGTGATGCGGTTGGCAAAGGCTCCCGTGATGAGCGCAGGTGTAATGATGGCAAACATCATTTGGTAGGCGATAAAAACAATTTCCGGAAACCGTTTTTCCTGAGAGAATAATGCATCTGGTGTAACCCCGTGGTAAAATGCCTTCTGGAGGTCACCAATGATCTGACCTTCACCTCCACTGAAACACAGCGAGTAACCAAAAGCGTACCAAAGAATGGAAGTCCAGCCCATTGATACAAAGCTCTGGATCATGACATTGAGGATATTCTTTTTGCAGGCCAATCCTCCATAAAAAAATGCCAGTCCGGGAGTCATCAACATCACAAGACTGGTGCAAACGATCATAAAGACCGTCAAGCCGACATCGATCATAAATAGGTTGTTTTAAGTTTGGGGACTGCAATATCAACAATTAAAACGAATAATTATTGATATTTTATCAACCAAGTCTCACAAACCTTGCATCGGCATCAAACATTTTACATATATGATAAATTATAATATGTATTTACTGTTTGGCGGTTTTCACTGCAATGGGAAAATCTTTGGGGGCAATTTTATAGGCCATTCCCGCAGGGATAATGACCTCCACTGAGCGCTTACCATTGACCGTAGAAATGGTTTCCTTGACAGGGCCTAATGGAGTGGGCAACACATAGGTGGCTGATTGTAAATCACCAGGCTGTGGATCGATGAGGATTTCTTTGAAACCGGGCTTGGAGGGACGAAGGCCCATCAGCCTGAAGGCGATGATATTGGCCGGTGCAGCACCCCAGGCATGGTTCCAGTCTAGGTTGGGTTTGAACTTGCCATCCCAGGCTTCCATCGTCATTCCTGCACCTACTTCAATCATGTGGTACCATCCCCTATCTTTTCTTGAATTCAGCAATGCAAGCGCCTCCTTTTCCAATCCATTTTCATACAATGCGTCCATCAGAAATTGGGAGCCATACACAGAGCAGGCCATTTCTTTTTTGATCACAAAAGGAATGACTTTGGCTTTTTGGCTTTCATCCAGCAACCCAAAATCCAATGCGAAAAAATTGGCATGGAAAGATGCATGGTCGGTTGTATCGCCATCTCTGACGAGGCCCGTTTTTTTATCAAAGAAGACATCCGAAAAAGACTGCTTGACTTGCGCTGCCCTTTGTTTGAAAAATGCCTGGTCAACTTTCTTTTGAAGCAGGATGGCAAACTGTTCCATCAACAACAAAGACTTGTAATGATAGGCATTGACAACACTGTTGTATTCGCAAAAAACAAACTCATCTGCTTCGCCTTTGTATTCAGGACCAGCCAGGTTATTTCCCCTTTGTGGCCAATCGGTGATATCCCTCAACACCTCTTTTTGGTCGAAGGTGACATAATGCAATGAATCGAGCAGGGACTTGCTTTGGTTGCTGCCCACCGTGGTAATCAGGTTTCCTTTTTTTGCCAAGGACATTAGGGTTTTGGTCTTGAGCAGATCATAATATTTTTTGATCAAAGCCGTATTGCCGGTATACATGTAATCGTTCCAGATCACCTGGTGCATTTGCAAATGCCATTCGGTTGGCCAAGTGGGATGCATCATCAGGTGATCGATGGTATTGCGGGCGACTTCATAAACAGTATCAACAGCATAATGAGAAAGTTGATTGATAAGGGCATCTGCTTCGTAAGGGATTCGCTCACGGTCTCCATCGATATATAAACCAGTAACAGTGGTGGCTTTGATCGAATGTTTGCAGAGGTCCCAGATCTGGTTCAACACCGTGTCTGAACTTTGGAATGTAGCCGCATTGTCATTGAAACGGTAATGAAAAATATCACGTGTAGGGTTAACGATAAAGTTCCCTGCATGCTCAATTTCAACATAGCGAAACGGAGTTACAAGCCCCATCCATTCCGGCAGCAGGATAGCATTGCCAGAAGTGTTTTTCTTGTTGGGAACATTGGGGAAATAGAGGGTATCTGTATCTCCCTGATTTTTGATGTAAGTGAACTGAAAAAAACGAATGTTCACACCAGGTGGATTCCTGTCAAGTTTACCAGCTGCATCCAGCTTCTCCCCCATGAAAATCTTGATCATGTCTCCATTCTTCATGCTGGATGTGGCAATTTTCAGCCTTCCAAAATAGGTCTCACCAAAGTCATAGGCAGTTCCGGTTGGGCCGTATTTTTGTACTGCCTTAGGCGACTCCTGTATAGCAAGGAGTCCTTTCTGGTATACCTTTTCCTGTGCAGCCGAAATACCGGCTGCACAGGCCAATCCCAAAAAAATGAAGAAACGAACAACGCTTATTTTATTCATGGATTCAAGGTACAAAAAAAGCTCAAGGTGGGGTCTTTCAATTATCCTTACATTTGAGAAAGTGAGAAAAATCAAGCATACATACATCAAAATATTCATACCCATTTTACTGCCCGGACTGTTTGGCACCTTGGTTTCGGGTGTATCTATGCCTAAACATGGGCCCACCACTGGCGAACAGCGGATTTCGGCTATAGCCAAATTGACCAAAATAACCAACTCATGAAAACATTTGCACTCATCTTGCTTTCATTTTTATCATGCTGCTGTTTTTCCCAATCCAAGAAGGGGGGCAAAAACATCATCATCATCTATGCAGATGACCACAGCTATCATGCACTCGGCGGCATGGGAAACATAGTTGTCAAAACACCCAACCTCGACAAACTTGCCGCCTCAGGAATGATGTTTACACAGACCCATGTCATGGGTGGACACCAGGGTGCAGTATGCATTCCGAGCAGGGTCATGTTGTTGACAGGAAGATATGTAAATCGGTTGCCCGGCGATGGCGGAAACATTCCAGACAGCCTGATCAGCCTTCCAGAAGTCTTGCGCAGCATGGGTTATACCACCTACCATACCGGCAAATGGCACAGCGATAAAGCTTCTCACCACCGGATGTTCAGCACCGGCGGCGACATTTTTCTCGGTGGCATGCACTTCAACAAGGATGGCGGTCAGCCTCATCCCACCGTTTATCGATTTGACAGTTCAGGAGTGTTTGATGCCTCAAGAAAAAGAATCAGCGATACCTTCAGCACAACGCTCTATGCCAACAATGCCATTCAATTCCTTTCCAGTACAACAGCAAAAGAAAAACCCTTTTTCTGTTATGTGGCTTTCACCTCTCCACACGATCCGAGAACCCCTCCTGCAGCCTTCGAAAAAATTTATGATCCTGCAACCATTCCCTTGCCCCCAAATTTCTTGAGTAAACATCCATTCGACAATGGAGATATGCTGGTCAGGGATGAACAACTGCTGCCCACACCCCGCGACACTGTGGCCACAAAAAAAGACATCGCCCTTTATTACGGCATGGTGAGTGAGATGGATGCACAGGTAGGAAGAATATTGGAAACACTAGAAAAATCAGGACTCAGGGAAAACACGTTGATCATTTTTGCAGGAGACAATGGACTGGCCGTAGGGCAACATGGGTTGCTGGGAAAACAGAACCTCTATGAACACAGCATCCGTGTTCCCATGATCATGGCTGGGCCAGGAGTTCCATCCAATGTCAAAACAAATGGCTTTACCTACCTAAGTGATATTACCCCCACCGTGTATGAATACCTTGGCATCAAGGCGCCTTCTTCTGTTGAGGCCAAATCATTTTTTTCTGTGTTCAAAGATCCTTCCAAAAGCATCAGGAAAAATATCTACAATGTTTATGGCCATTGGAGCAGGAGCATCAAAACGGAAGACGGTTTCAAACTGATCCTGTATAATGTTGATGGTGTATTGACAACCCAATTATTTGACCTCAGGAATGATCCTTGGGAAACAAAAGATCTTTCAGCAATGGCATCACAGTCAAAAAGAATTGCAGCCTTGAGGGCCTTGCTGAAAAAGCAAATGGAAGAAACCCATGACAACCTGAACATTGATTTGCCTGATTGGGGAAGAACTGAAAAACAAAAGCCGAGGGGCAGCTGATGCTTCAAAACAAGAAGATGAAATACATAAAATTGATGCTGTCCATATTGATGATGGCAAGCGTTACAGGTACTGCAATAGCGCAAGACAGCATCCCACTTCCGAATCCAACCCAAATGCTTTGGCAAGATGCTGAATTGACTGCACTCTTCAGCTATGACCTGCATGTCTTTGATGGAGAAAGATACAATCAGCCCAAAAACCGCATCACCCCCATCATAGACCATAATATTTTCAATCCTACCCAACTGAATACGGACCAATGGATCAGGAGTTTTGCAGCTGCTGGCGGAAAAGTTGCCCTGCTGACAGCAACCCATGAAACAGGATTTGCCTTGTACCAATCCGATGTAAATCCCTATTGCATGAAAGCCTTGAAATTCCAGGATGGAAAAGGAGATATTGTGCGAGATTTTGTGGCTTCTTGCAGGAAATACAATGTCAAGCCCGGTATCTACATTGGTACCCGCTGGAATTCATTTTATGGAGTCTATGATTTTATGGTGCACAACGACAGCAGCCAGTTTGCAAAGAACCGACAGATCCATTATAACCGCATGATGGAAAAAATGACAGAGGAACTGATGTCGCGTTATGGAGAACTTTTCATGGTATGGTTTGATGGCGGAGCGCATGGACCTGAACTTGGCGGACCCAATATTCTTCCGATCGTGGAAAAATACCAGAAGAACATCCTTTTCTACCACAATACACAGCGCGCTGATATCCGATGGGGTGGTAGCGAAAGTGGCAAAGTAAGCTATCCATGCTGGGGAACCTTTCCTCATCCGTTTTCACATTCCGCCAAACAAAAAGAGATTTTCAAAAACGATTTCAAGATGCTGAAAGAAGGCGACCCCAATGGGAAATATTACATGCCTGCCATGAGTGATGCACCGCTGCGGGGATACAAGGGAAGGCATGAATGGTTCTGGGAGCCTGGCGATGAAGCATACATCCAACCCCTGGAGAACCTCATGAATATGTATTATGGATCTGTTGGAAGAAACTCTACCTTGATACTCGGGCTCACACCTGATCCAAGAGGCTTGATACCCGCTCCTGATTCAATCAGGCTTCAATCGTTTGGAGAGGAGGTCAGGAAAAGATTCTCCCAACCAATTGCAACAACAAGTGGCAATGGCCTGATCCATCAGATCAATTTGAAAAAAAACACGGTCATTGATCATGTAATGTTGATGGAGGATATCGCCTATGGAGAAAGGGTGAGGGAATTCACAGTAGAAGGAAAGACATCAGAAGGCTGGACCACGCTTTGTTCCGGTTCATCCATCGGACATAAATTCATTGCACAATTCAACGCAACAACAGTCTCAGCATTGCGGCTGCGCGTCACCAAAACATTGGCTGATCCTCAGATTAGGGCATTCAGCATTTTTAATGCCCTGACAACAAAATGATTATTATCCGTTGACCAAAAAATATACAATCCGGCAGGCATTGCCTTTGCTTTTCTCATTTTTATCTGCGGACATCCTGATGCGAATTCGGTGCTGTTTGTCTTTCAGTTCATCCTCCAAAACGATGTACCATGGCAAGTGAAGAAAGCCACTCCACTGTGTATAGAGATCTTTTTTCTTGAACGGCTTTCCATCAATGCTATACTCGATTACACCGGCATCTGGCCCTGATGCAATACAAATTCCAATGGCCTTTCCTGAAAAATCAAGTTCCAGTTCAGCCCCCACTTCTGTTGCAATCAATGCAGGACGGTTCATGAATTGCTTTCTCCCTCCTGCCCCATCTTTGGGAACCCATTTTTCATCAATGCCCCAATTGCTGATGATCCTTGCTTGCTTCACATCTACATATTGTCCTTCGGAATAACTGAATGGATCAATTGGCTTTGGCAGAACATGATGAATCGCCACTGCATCTGCAGCAATATTTTCATATGACTTGTTTAAAAATCCGATGAGGGAGCGGGCATATACTTCCTGTCCAAATTTGGAGGGATGCAGGTCTCTGAAATCCTCCTTCCATGTAAACTCCCCTGCAGCAATACGTGCAGTAACTTCTTTTGACCAATTGACTGTATTGGCATTGTACTGTGAAGCAACAAGCTCATGGTTGATGATTTCATTGGGAATTTTTCCCGCAGTATAATCAGCGATTTTTTCGGGATCAACACAATGCATGATTACAATGTCCATCAATGGGTTGCTGATCCTGGCATGCCGTACAATGCCCTCCATACCCCGCACCTGCGCGATATTGTTAAAGCCATTGGTGCGATCGTTGACAGCTGCCTCTTCAAAGAAAAGATCAATCCTGCCTTTTGACAATACCTCTGATGCAAAACGAAAAGCACCGGGTGTGCTACCTGTAGATGAAATACCCGCATCAATGAATTCAAATTTGGTTTCAGGAAATCGCTCTGTGAGGTATTGGGTCACTTTATTGCGCCAGCCAGGATTCTCGGTAATCGAGCCTCCCATAAAGGCCACACGGCCGGTTTTCTCTTTGGTGAATTGGATGAAGCTGTTTGTCAATCCTGTTCTTGCCACATGAAACTGGGCAGGATCGAGGATGGGCTTTACGGGATATGCATTGCTGCTGATAAAATCAGCAATGGCTGAAGGACGTTCAATCTGAAAATGATGCCCCTCCAGGTTTTGAGGGCCCCTTGTCATGGGCATCACTGTTGCCGTTCCACCTGCCTTGATGTAGTTGTTGATGAGAGGAAAACTGTTTTCTGCATTGGGCACAATCTTGTCATTCAATCCAATGGAATGCAATACAGGAACCCCACAAACTGCCAGGCCCTCAAGGTTATCTATAGGATTGTCCTTGTAGGCAAGTGCCTGCTCCTCAGTGAAACCATATTGTTTCAACAATACCTGCCAATCGGATGGAGATCCCTTGCCCATGCCTTTTCCACCTGGCCAACTTTTGAAATCACATACCGGTGCTTCGGCATAAATACAGGCCACTTTCAAGGGGTTTCTTTTTGCCCAATTGTATACATAGAGCCCACCGCGGCTGACCCCTTCCAAGGCAACCCTTTCAGCAAACCCTTTGCTGACCATGTAGGCATGAAAAGCATTCCATATCTGCATGGCTGCAGGAGCACCAAACATATCATTGGTATTGACATAGGCAATATGAAATCCTCGAGACAACAGAATGGAATCTGCATCCGTATGCCATTCTGGAAAATGTGCACGCCAAACCCAGGGCTTTCCTTCCAATGGCTTGATGGGTTTCACTACCCATGCATTGCGGCCATTGAAAGTAAAATGAGTTCTTTCAAATCCATGCCATTTATCGGTTTTGTCTTCAAGGTTTTCGAATCCAACCGCCATTGAAAACAATGGCATCAACAGTATGAGTGCAATGCAGATCCTTTTCATGGTATTCAATTTACCATTGAAAAACCATCAAACAAAATAAATGATCAGATGAAAAGGCTCAAAATGAAATAACAAAGAGAAGGACAGAGCATGCAAGCCAGCCCAGTATAGAATGTTGCGGTCAGTGCACCATAGGGAACAAGCTTCGGGTCAGTGGCAGCGAGGCCTGCAGCCACTCCGCTTGTGGTACCAATCAGCCCGCCATAGATCATGGCAGTCTGTGGATTATCAAGCCCTATGCGTTTTGCAATGAGGGGAGTGAGAATCGTCACGACAACCGTCTTGATCACACCAATGGCAATGCTGATCGCGATGATGTCTGAACTGGCGCCCAATGCTGCACCAGTAACTGGCCCAACGATGAATGTGCAGGCGCCCGCACCAATAGTGGCAACAGTTTTAATATCCCTGTATCCCATCGCATAGCCAATGGATCCTCCAACAAAAAAGGCAACGGCAATGCCAATAAAAAGAGAAAGGATTCCTACCCAACCGGTTTTTTTGATTTCCGAAAGGCTGGCTCCCATCGCAGTGGATACAATGGAAAAATCACGCATCATAGAACCTCCGAGAAAGGCCATTCCTGCAAACAAAGGAAAATCTGCTATGCCTTTTTTCCCACCAAAATAGGCCAGAATCAAGCCCAGGGTGATGGCTACAGCAGCACCTGGAATTTTGTTGCGCAGCAGGTGCTTAGAAACAAGTATAGAGATGAACATGATCAGGCCAACCACCAGGAAGGCTACAATCAACTCATTTTTAGCAAACAGTTTGGGGATGAAGTCCATGAATGAGTTTATAAGGATGAACCTGAAAGATCAGTTTTCTTTTGAAGCTTGGAAAGCAATGGTATCAATGAGAAACAAAGCAGGGTAGCGAAAACACCTACCACCAAGGCCACCCATCCACCACTCAAAGCAGCCTTTACATTCTGTGTAGCCGACATGGCGATTACAACAGGAATGTACATGCCACTCCAAAAATGAATGCCGGACTCCGATTCTGCATCCAACCATTTTTTCTTTTTGATCCAATCACCCAATAGAATCAGCAAGAGCATTCCAAATCCAACACCACCAATATTGCCATCAAAATGAAATACAATTCCCAGTACCTCACCTATGAGTTGACCTGCGATGAAGCAGGCTGACAGAACGGCTACGCCATAAATTTTCATTCCTGTGAAATTGAATATTGTTTGCTATTGCAAGTTTAGTCATTTTTAGTTGGTTGATGGCCAAAAGAGGATACAACCATTCCACCATTGCTTGAAAACAACTGTCTTGTTTTGACTTATTGTTATCCAAGGTATGTCCGGCGCCATAAAAAGGACGCCATCCGGTGGGGATGCCCAATGAAAGGCAGTGCTGATAAAGGATATAGCCCCCATACTTGAATCCATGGTATCCAAATGAACTGTCAAAAGCCACCGTTTTGTCCATGGTACCGGAAGTATTGAACAGTGGCGCATCGCCTTTTTTTATCCAATTGAAATCAATCATGGCTCCCCATGCATTCATGACACCATGCACTTTGGATGAGAATCCTTCACTGCTTCCCGCACCTTCAAGGGGGCCCCATTTTTGAATATCGATGCCAGCAGGTAACTCCAACTCATCCATATAGGCTATGGCCATGGCGGTTTTTGAACCCGCAGAACTGCCTGTCAAAAATACCTGATTGGTATCTATGCAATATTGAGTGGCATGTTTTTTTAAAAAACGAATGGCTGCACGTCCATCCTGCTGAGCGCGATAAAGGGCATTGGCATAATCAACTTCGGTTTTCTGGTTTTCAATACCCAGCCGATAATCGATCGTGGCAGTTACAAAACCTCGTTTTGCAAAACCCTGGCAAACCATGGCACTGTAGGAGCCCTTTCTGCTGTTGTTCTGAAAACCTCCTCCATGGATGAAAATAACCAATGGTCTTTTCTTCATGGTATCTCCCTGAGGAAAAATCAGATCCATCAACAATGTTTCTACATTGCCTTTTATGTTTATGGCCATGCCATAGGCGATGCCATTGATTGAATCAAGTGCATTAAAAACAGGTTCTCTGAAACGCTGTGCAATAGCGGTGTTCATGAAGAGTATCATCAACATCATCATGGCAACTGGTCTGATCAATTTCATTGGAACATTGTTTTTACTTCATTTTTTACCACTTTTCCCATGGCATTTCTGGGCAGTTCTTTGAGCAACAGGTATTTCCTGGGTGTCTTGTAAGTAGGCATCTGTGTACGCATCCATTGGTTCAATTGATGCTGTTCAAGCCCTGGTTTTGCCACCACGGCAGCGACTACCAATTCACCCCATTCATCGTCAGCAATGCCGACTACGGCACAATCATCCACCAGTTCATGGGTTCTCAAAACTTCCTCAATTTCAAGGGCAGACAATTTGTATCCGCCAGACTTGATGATGTCAACAGAACTTCTTCCCAAGATGCGATAATATCCTTCTTCGACCACAGCAACATCACCTGTCTTGAACCATCCATCGGGTGTGAATTCTTTTGCTGTGGCATCTGGTTTATTCCAGTATTCCTTGAACACATTTTCTCCCTTGATTTGTATCTCTCCAGCCTCTCCATTGATAACCGGTTGCATGTTATCATCCACCAACCGTACCGATACCCCTGGCAGTGGCATACCAATCGAACCGGGCTTTCGCAGACCTTCGTATGGATTGCTGATGCCCATTCCTATCTCTGTCATACCATATCTTTCAAGCAGCACATGACCGCTTACTTCCTGCCATTGTTGCATCACAGAAACAGGTAAAGCCGCGGATCCGCATACCATCAGCCTGAACTTCTTCATGGCATTTTTCAGCTGTTGCCTGGCCTCTGCATCCAGCAATTCAAAGGCTGCAATGAGCTTGAAATAAATGGTGGGAACAGCCATAAATACATTGATATCACCTTCGAGGAATCTTGAAAATATATCATCGACTGAAAATGAATCAACGAATTCTACTGTACCACCAATCGAGAGTGTTGCCGATACGACATTGATGATGCCATGGACATGATGGAGTGGCAAAACACAGAGTGTATGGTCAGTGGGGGCATATTGCCAAGCGCTGGCAATTGATTTGATTTGTGCTGCAATGTTTGCATGTGTCGTAACAACACCTTTGGGTTTGTTGGTGGTACCACTGGTATAGAGGATCATTGCATTGCATTGGGGATCAACCCTGGGCAATTCCACAATTGCTGGCTCCGGAACCCTGTCCACAACAATGAGCCTGATGGAATGCTCCAGGGCATAAGCAGCCAATAGATCATGGTATTGGGGTGATATAACCAGTATTGTTGCGCCTGTATCTTCAAGCACATATTGCAGTGAGGGCATGGGATGTGAAATGCAGAGAGGAACTGCCACTGCACCAGCCTGCCAGATACCCCACTGCACTTTCACATAGTCAAAGCCGGGATCAACCATGTAGGCTACCCTTGCACCATCAAGGTCGTTGCTGCCATCAAGGAGATGTGTGGCAAACTGCTGCGATGTTTGCAGCAGGGTCTTATAAGAGAATGATTTTCCTGAGGCAATGATGGCAATCTTATCCGATTGATTCAAAGCTGCTTCAGTGATTAAACGCATATTTACTTTTTTATTGGACCCTGATTGAGATTCCTCAATCCATAAGCATTGCGATTGAGCTCAATCATCTTTTCAGCAAGGGGTAAATATACTTCATAACGATTGTTCACCAACCCTTTGTTGGAATCGTTGTTGGAAGGGTCTGCCTTGGGATCAGTTGGATCGTTGTCCTGGTACCTGAACCAATGCCATCCTACACAGTTGGGAGCAGCAAGCAGGGAGAGACAAAAATTCTGATAGAAAATGCCCCGTTCCTGCTGGGTTTTCACCAACCATCCTGCTCCGGTAATATTGGGCAATCCGGAGTCCTCCGCTTTGGTATAAAATTCAGTGATCATGAACGGCTTGGCCAAAGCATTCCATGCATTGAATTCTTTTGGCGTTGGGATCCAATTGCCATAATAATTGATGGATATGATGTCAAGATACTGTTCACAAGCCTTGAGCAGATAAGGATTAGTTTTGGCACTGGAATGCAATCTGCTCCCCAGGTACAGGTGATTGGGGTCTGATTGTTTGATGGCCGAGGAAACTATCTTGTAATAAACAGCAGCAACATATCCTGAAAAATTTTCCTGCTGGTCTTTGGTGAGGTGTGCAGTATCAAGGGCTTTTGATTGAACCCAGTTGGTAGCAAGATGATAGGCTGCACTTCCGGGATCATTGAGTGAAATGAATTCCTTGATCAGGTTGTTTTGAAAGGGAAGTTCATTGTCAGAAAAATGCCCTGCCAACCAGGGATCAGCCATGGCATATTTGTTTGCCTCACATTTTGTCCGGCAATAGTTGTCAAACCCAGGATCAAACAAGAAAGCCAGGGTTGGCCATTCTTTTTTTGAAGGATCATTTTTTTTCTGCTGCTGCACAAAACCCGCAAGTAAACTGAGTTGTGTCGTATAAACAATGCCGTCTTTGGCGTTGGATTGATTGTAGCGCTTTATGGCTGCAGTATCGCTCCAGGAGCCTAGCATGTTGAATCCGGCAGTTTTCATGTCCTGCTTTACCCCCGCCATCCATTTTACATCTGTCCCATATTTTTCAGCAAACACCCTTTCATGTTGCGGAGAGCTTCCCTTTCTTACACTGTTGAGTGAAATACCGATGAATGCATTTCCCTCAGGGTCAACCATCCAATGTTTGCCATTGTTTTTTTCAATGCGGAAAAATCCTGTTGCATTGAATTGAGCAGAAAGATTTCCACCGTACCTGGAAACTGCTGTAGGCTTGGGCAAGTCTAGACCCATCTTCCCAACGGTCATGGCCTTAAACGCCGTCCAGTCGGAATAGACAATATTCCTGTTCTTGTCGCGGCTCCACTTTTTTGCCATCACAAGAATGGAATCCTGTCCTGACTGCGCCAGAAGGGTAACAGTCAGGTGCAGAAAAACAAGAAGCATCGTTAATTGATATTTCATTTTAGTAACCAGGATTTTGAGGCATTGGTTTGGTGAGGTTGGCATCAATCACAGATTGGGGAATGGGCAAAATTGTATCACGAAGTGCAATGAAGGTAGATACATTTTTGTTATGCAACTTGGTCCTGTCAAACCAAGTGCCTGTCCTGATCAGGGTATACCTGCGGTGCTCTTCAGTGACCAATTCTCTTGAACGTTCGTCAAGGATAAGGTTGAGGTTGACTTGTGCAGCAGTTGCAAGTGGTGCATTGGCCCTGGCCCTGAGCACATTGATGGTGGCTGCAGCTTCTGCCGTTTCTCCCAATTTCAATTGTGCTTCTGCAAGCAAAAGATAGGTTTCAGCAAGCCTCAAATAAATCATGTCATTGTAGTTACTCGACTGCTGTAAATCTGATGCAATGGCAGGTGCCCAGTCCCACTTGCGTGTACTTGGCCAGGCTTGCGCATTGGACGCATTTGTTACGGGCTCAGCTGCGGCCAAAGGGGTAAGCTTTACCGTATCACCCAACTTTGCACCCGTTGGTAATGAAGCAGCATTGTTCATTTGGTAAAACAACCGCCATGCATGGTATGAACCACGGTCATCTTTAGGGTCATATACCGACAATGCATATTTGGTGACACCAAACCTCCCAATACCACGTCCTCCATTGTCAATTGAAAAAGTAATGGGAGTCTTTCCACCTACCGTTATGCGTTCATAGCGGTTGACCCACCATCTCCTCATGATATTGTTTTCTGCACCCTGTGAGAGATATTCATTTTGCATGACCCAAAGTGCTTCCGTATTGCCTTCACTCCTGTTAGAGTTTCCATCCAAAAACATATCGGTAAATGCTGTACCTGGCAATGTTCGTTTAATTCCATATCTGGCAGTAACAATCTTGTACAGGGAACTGGTGGTCAGTGAAAGTGCTTTTGCCTTTGCTTTGGCATTGTCTCCTATTGTAAGGTACAGTTCGGCCAGGTAATGTGTAGCCACCGCTTTCGGAAAACGTGCAGCATTGGGTGCAGGGTCGGACATATTGGCTTCTGCAAAAAGCAAATCAGCTTCCATCGCTTTTCTTACCTCAGCCCTGCTGGTTCTTTCCCAATCGGTGCGGATATTACTGCCCTTTGACTCTTCCAGATTCAAAGGAACATCACCCCAAAGAAAGGTCAAATGCCGGTATGCCCAGGCCCTTACCAATCTGGCCTCACCAACGATCTGGTTTTTCTCAGCGGCTGTCCAATTGATGGCAGGATTCTCAGCCCTTCCAATAATTGTATTCGCCGCATTAATGGTTTGATAGAGCCAGGCCCATAGATTACTGAGATAGCCCTGTGTAGAGTTCATCAATACACCGAAACTATTGAACATGCGCTCTGGTGCATTGCCCCCTGCAGGAAATGGGGCAAAAGCATTGTCTACACCAATGAAGGCTGCAGTGAGGTAAAGGTCATTGGTGCTATTTGAATTGAATCCACCATCGATTCCTCCCCTTTCACGGCGGACGAGATTATACAGTCCATACAAGCCAGATTCGAAACCAGCCTTGTTGACATAGAGATTGTCTGGGGCGATTACAGCCAGCGGTTGTTCATTGAGAAAATCCTTTTTGCATCCTGCTGAAACCAGCATGACAAAAAGAAGCAAGACAATTGATTTGTAATTATATTTCATCATTTCAATTTTTTCTGATTAGAAGGAAAGATTAACACCAAAGATGACTTCACGCTGTAAAGGCACCCCCAATTGATTGCTGATTTCTGGATCCAGCCCTCTGTATTTTGTAAAGGTGGCCAAGTTCCTTCCAGTCAAATACACTTTCATGGTATTGACTTTTATCTTTTCCAACGCCTTGCGGGGAAGTTCATATGCGAGAGAGATGTCTTTGAATCTTGTGAAATCCGCTTTCTCATAAAACCCTACATTGAACTGGTTGGCCAGAGCATCATTGGCGAAATGTGTTCCAGTTGGATTTTTATCAGACCACCAATCTTTCTTTGTAGTATTAAGCCGAACATCGCCATATACTGCATCATTTTCAGTTGGATTGTCTTTGGTTATGCCCATTACACCATGAAAAAAGACCATCAATGAGAATTGCCTGTATTTGAAATTGTTGGTCATTCCCCAAATGACGCGTGGGTCAAGGTTTCCGAGGATCATCCTATCAGCTGCTGTATTGATGGTGCCGTCACCATCAGCATCCAAGACCCTTACATAACCAGGCTTTGCACTTGCTTTTTGTACAGATGCGGCCACTTCCTCAGCAGACTTAAAAATACCATCATATTTCAAACCATATACAACACGTATGGGCTTTCCAATGAACCATCGATTGCCCAAATCGTCTTTACCATCTCCATACAAATCAACAATTTTATTGGTATTGTGTGAAACATTGAGGTTGGTAGACCATGTGAATGCTTTCGTCTTCACGTTGACCGTGTTCAGGCTCAACTCTATGCCCCTGTTCGAAGTCTTTCCGATGTTCTGCAATACCCTTGTAAAACCTTGAACGGATGAGATATTTCTTTCCAACAATAAATCCTGTGTCCTTGAAGCATAATGGTCCAAAGAACCTGAGATCCTGTTGTTGAAGAATCCGAAATCAAGCGCAAAAGTCAAAGATTTAGTAGACTCCCATCCAAGCTGCTCATTGGCCAATCGATTCGGCACATAACCGGTAAGCAAATTGGTGCCATTGAGGTATCCCCTGGTGCTCAATGTAGCCAATGATTGGTAGCTGGAAACTGCCTGGTTGCCATTCAATCCATAAGAGGCACGCAGCTTAAGATTGCTTAGAAATTTTTTATTGGCAGCAAAGGTCTCGTTGCCAATGTTCCAGGCGAATGCAAACGAGGGGAAAGTACCATACTTGGTATCCTCACCAAACCCGGAATATCCATCGCGCCTTGCAGTAACTGTCAGCAAATAGCGGCTATCAAAACCATAATTCAACCTGGCCATTTGTGAAAGGATCGATTGGGCAAATTGAGTCGAGGATGGAGTAAGCAGTTTTGCGGCATTCATCTGATAGTTTGTCAGGACATCATTCGGGAATCCTATACCAATCAATTGATCACGGTCAAAATCATTCCTTTGCCCACTGTAAAGTCCTGTAAAATTGACATTGTGCTTTCCAAAAACACGGCTGTAGTTCAGGATATTTTCAACGGTAAAATTCCGTTCTACAGAATTATAATTCACTGCTCTTCCGCCATTCTCAAAACCTTCTTTTGTTTCTACACCATTGTATGTTTTACGCTGGTTGTTGTCAAACTCCATACCAGTATTGATCTTATAGGAAAGCCCTTTAACAAAAGGAAAATCTATTTTGAGGTTATTAGAACTGAATACCCTGTAAGAATTGTCCCTGTTGGTAGCAAGCAAGTCACCCAGCGGATTGCCCGCTGTATTGTATTCGGGCCATGCATAAATGGTTGGCTTGCCATTTGATTCATAGGCTGTGGTCAAAGGGTTCATATAATTGGCTCCAAAATCACCGGAAAATGTAGCAGGCAAGCCACTTCTGTCTTGAAAGGAAAGTTGGGTGGACGAACCCAGGGAGAGCCATGAATTGACCTTTATGTCAATGCTTGGCTTTATGGAATATCGTTCAAACTTATCGCCTATTGCAATCCCTTTGACATTGAGGTACGTAGTCCCTAGGTAAAAACTAATTTTATCTGATCCGCCTGCGACACCCAAACTGTGCTGAGATCTTGTTCCTGTTTGTGTGGCAAGATCATACCAATCCACCCATTTCCCTGCAGCATTGATGGCCTCTTCTGAAGCGGTCATGGAATTCACCGGAATATTCAGCCTGGAGTTCTTGAACGCATAGAATTCCGGACCTGTCATGAGAGCGGGTTTGTTGATGATGGTTTGGGTACCATAAAATCCATCGTAAGTGATATTGAGCTTTCCTTTTTTACCCTGCTTGGAAGTAACGATAATGACGCCATTTGCTCCCCTTGATCCATAAATGGCAGATGCAGAGGCATCCTTCAATATTTCTATGGATTCTACATCAGATGGATTGATTTCTGAAATACCGCCAGTATATGGAATTCCATCCCAGATGATCAATGGGCTGTTGCTGGCACTGATGGAATTTCTTCCACGGATATCAATGGTCAAATCATTGCCTTCCGCACTGCCAGAGTTGGTATTGATCTGAAGACCGGGGACAGCACCCTGAAGCGCTTGGGCAATATTTGTATTGGGCAATTGCTGCAATCTTTCTTTGGGAACTGAAGCCACAGAACCTGTGACATCTTTTTTTCGTTGTGTACCATATCCCACCACCACAATTTCTTCTGCTTTGGCTTCACTTCGCTTGAGCGTAAGGCTCAATGTTGTTTCTTTGGATACCTTTATCTCAAGATTTTCGTAGCCTACTGATGAGAGGACCAGTGTACCGCCTTTTTCAGGAACCTCGATGGAAAAACCACCATCCATACCTGATGCTGTTCCCTTGCCAGTTCCTTTCAAGACAACGGATACATTTTGCAGGGCTTTCCCTTCTTCATCAGATACTTTTCCAGTGACAATGAATGGAGGAGGCGTTGCATGAACATCATTCAGCAAATTCCCCGTTTCCTTGTTCTTCACAACAATATTGTTGCCGGAAATTGTATAGCCAAATGGCTGGTGGAGGAACAGCATGTTCAGCACATCTTTTAGTTCAATGTCATTGACTTCAAGATCGAGTGGTTTCATCCTGGCCAATTGTTCCTTGGCATAAATGAATCCATAGTTGGATTGCCGTTCAATTTTTTTGAACGCTTGTTCTGCTGATGCATTTTTGAGATTCAATGTAATTTTTTGACTGAATCCTTTTGCACCCGCATGAAGACATCCGAGAACAATGAGAATGGCTGTTAGCTTCATCATCAACAGGTTTTTAATGAGAAATTTTCTCCGACGGGTCGGAGGCAAACTGGGAGCGATTTTTTGCATAAATTGCAATCGTTTTGGTTTTTAATAAATTGACTTTACTACGGTCGTTTATGATGAACAACTGAAACGCCTCCGCTCCGTCTGAATCACGGGGCGGTTTTGTTTCGTGTGCATTTGCTATTTCATGACAATTATTTTCTTTCCTTCAATCTTAAAATGGATCAGGTTGGTCAGTTCAAGCTTCTCGAGAAATGCAGAAACATTGACATCCCTTGAGATCTTGGCCACAAACTGATAAGGTATCTCATCCCTGAATTCAACCTCAACGTCATAATACCGTTCAATTTGTTTCATGATCGATTTGATGTCAGACCCTCCAAAATAAAACTGTCCATTTTTCCAGGCCATCACTTCATCGGTATCTATATTTTCTTTGACAGAAAATACAGACTTCGATACAGAAGCCTGTTGCCCAGGAATCAGCTGTTTCGTGGTTTTCCCATTGCCAACATCCACCAATCCTGACAACAGCGTTACCTTGCTGGCTGCTTCATTTTCATAGGTGTTCACATTAAAATGTGTACCAAGCACTTTTATCAGCAATTGATTGTGCTCAACAAAAAAAGGCATGGCTTTGTTTTCTGAAACCTCAAAATAGGCCTCACCTGTGATGGAAACCTTTCTCTCCTTTCCAACAAATGCAGTAGGATAAGTAATCGAGGATGCGGCATTCAACCAAACAAGGCTGCCATCTGCCAGCACCAAGCGAATTGGCTTGCTTCCTTTTGGCAAAGACAGTGTATTCATGGTGATGGCATCAGGTGCTGAACCAGAATAAATAATTTCGCCCATTTCATTTCTTGTTATATCAATGCCCCCCTGTCTTGCGAGGGTTCCATTGACATTGCTGTCAAGATAAACGGTCGAACCATCTGCCAACCTCAAGACTGCCCTGGCCTGGTTTGGAGGAGCAATGTCATTGGATGGTTTGACATTTTCATCTGCCAAACCCTTTTGATTGAATGAATTGGCTGTGTATATAAAATAAGTGCTGAGCAATACACCAATAAACAAAGCGGCGACAGCCAATTTTCTGAAATGATTTTTTGGGAATTTGGGCGAGGCACTGCCCTGCTGGAGATCCAATTGGTCTTCCTTGATCCTTGAACGGATCTTGCCCCAGAGTTGCTCCATGTCAGGCTCCTCATCGACGGACACCAATTCATCTACAGGAAGCGACTCCCAGTGGTCCCTAAGCCAATGCTTGATGAGCAGGTCATTGGAGGGATCCAACAACCAACGGATGATTTCTTCTCTTTCAACAGGAGAGCACTGGTTCGAAAAGAACCTTTTAAGGCTTGTTTTGTTCATGGCAGGCAGTGGGTCTGATGATTAATACGGGAAAAATAAACGATACCCTTAGTCTAATAAAAAATAAATACCAAGGTGACCAAGGCTATCCCAAAATCAGCATGGGAGAAAAAATTTTTGAGAAAGGACAATGCAGCCGTCATCTGGCTTTCTACCGTTTTAATTGAAATGCCCAACTGTTGAGCAATTTGCTTATTCGTTAGTCCTCCATGCCTGCTCAGCAAAAAGATTTCTTTTCGTTTGGGGGGAAGCGCCTGAAGGGCTTGCTGATAGATTGATTCCAGTTGATGGTGGATGAGCAATGCATCCGCACCCACTGTTGAGACAAACGAATCGGTGATCAGATCAGCGGGGAACAAACTTTGCAACTGCTTGGGGTTTGCCCTAAAATGGTCTATGACTGCCCGGTAGGCAATGGTAAAAATGAATCCTTCAAAAGACTTTGCCGGATCCAGTAGATTCCTTTTTTCCCAGATCCTCAAAAAAACATTTTGGGTGATGTCTTCTGCTTCAACCCCAACCTTTACATAATGCAAGATGTATCGGTATACCTTTTTCCCATATCGATCAAAGACCTGCCTGAATGCCTCTTCATTGGCATTCTTCAATTGAATCATCAGGTCTTTGTCAAACTGCATGGTATGATGAAATTTACTGAACCGATTTGAAAAATCCCCAGGCATGTCGATGCACATTGATGTCGCCAGGATAATCATGCTTTCCGCCAATGACTTTCAACAGCTTAACTTCTTTTTTTCCTCCGCTGTAACTATATTCCTCAATGCGCTTCCCATCTTTCGGATCAAGGTCGGGCAACAATGTTTTTGCAGGCGCCCCTGTATATCCTGCCAGATCGGCCCAATATTGCAAGGACCGTTCAGAAGAACGTACAAATCCAAAATTTCCACTGCCCAAAATGACTTCTCCGCCCATATAAGGGTTGGTCTTGTCCTCCGTACCATTCACAATCATCACGTTCATGGGAATCCCTGAAGGAGCACAATCCAGGTTATTGGTATCAGGCAGATTGGCCACAATCGCAGTGATGGCCTTGAATGCAGAAGGCATGGTCATGCCAAGTTTAAAGGCCATGTGGCCACCACCAGAGGTGCCTACAGCAAAAACCTTTTCCCTGTCAATGCCATATTTTTTGACAAAATAATTGATCATCCCTTGGAAAAAAGCCTGCTCATTGATGTCTATGGCATTGGCTTCTGCGGTAGATTTTTTTCTGCACTCATTCCAGAAATTTTTATAGCCGGAAGGAAAAACCGCTATCATTTTTTCCTGATCAGCAATCCCGTCAAATTCAGGCACACGCTTCATCATGACAGGACCAGAACCGCCAGATCCATGCATCACAAATACAAGACTGAAACCTTTTGATTTTACGTTGGGTTTTCTGAAATGAAAACTCCTCCAATAGCCTTCAATCCTGATGGAATCGTCAATTATCTTTTTGTTCTTTTCAACCCGCCGAGTAAAATAATTTCCATCAGCATGGATGCTGTCAACAACTCCAGCACTTGCCTGCACGAAAGATATCATACCACTCAGCAAGAGAAAAGCCAGGACTATGTTGCGCATGTTGTTGTTTTAATTGTAGTGATTTTATTTCTTCCACAGTTTGAAATCATCCCAATACATATTGAGCGATTTACCCTGTTGCTTCAAATAGGCAATCAGTTCCTTGGATGTATACATTTTCATTGGGTTGAAATGGGTTACACCATCAGGGGCAGTATCCGTTGAGTTATGGGTGAAATTGGTAATATCAAATATCATCTCTTTTTTTCCCCCATCAGGTTCTATGGTCATGTAGAACCGTCCGTTCTTTGCATTTCCTTCCTTGAAATAATATTCCATGGTAAACCATTTGCCAATCGGCACAGCCGTCTTGGCGCCATTGGCAGACCACAATGTGGTATACTTCTGGCTGCCATCCGGGTTCAGGAGGCAATCCTGACCATCCAGGATAAAATGAAGGTCGCTCTCGGTTGGTATCAGTTTACCGATGCCCAGGGTAAGCCTGTAGCGATTCGGAACATTCTGGTTCCAGGTGATATTATTCCATATCTCAACAATGGTGAGCCATTTGATGGTATTGGGATATTTTCTCAAAAGATTGAATTCATCAGGAAGAAAGATGCGGACAGACTGATAAAATTCCTTGTAGCCACCTTTGATGCCATAGAATTCATATTGCACCCTTGCCTTGACATCACCACCTGTTTCTGCCCATGAATCATTGATGCAGTAATGCAAAACCTTGTTGGTGGCATTAACAGGGTCTGCTGCAAGCTTGGCAAATCGCTTGGAAAGATCTCCGCCATTGTAATTGAAATAGGGCCTTGTACTCAACACATTTCCCTCGAGGGCGTCCCAGTCGTTGCTGGATCCCAACAGTCCATCTTTCCCACTAATCCTGTCTGTCGTTGCATTGATGGGGACCACGGCACAAGGCGGTTCAAAATTGGATTGAAAAACCAAAGATCCTTTGAGTGTTGCAGGATCAATCAATCCGGTGCCTGTATTGCCCGGAGGATTGATGACAGGTGTTTGGGTGGTAGCCTTCTTGCAACCATTCATCGAAAACACCAGAATGGCAAAGGTAAAGCAGGAAAAAAATGATCTCATTTCGATAATATAATTATAACTAAAAGGTAAGAAAAACTATTGTTTGATCGCAACCTTGTTCCGTAAACTTCCTATGCCGTCTATAGACATTTGAACAAGGTCTCCTACTGCAAGGGTGAAATCATTCGGCGGAACCAAACAGGTTCCCGTCATCAGGTAAACTCCTTGGGGGAAATCCATCTCCATGAAAAGATAGCTGATCAGCTCATCGTGTTTTCTTTTCATTTGGTTGATGGAGATGCTGCCATTGAAAACAATTTCCTTGTTCCTTTCGATAGACATATGGATCTGGGTATCCGCATCAATGGGTTTAGGGGTGACCAACAAACATGGCCCAATGGCTGCAGATCGCTCATAACATTTTGCCTGGGGAAGGTACAAAGGATTCTCGCCTTCAATGTCTCGCGAACTCATGTCGTTGCCAATGGTATAGCCAACGATCTTTCCAGCAGCATTGGCAAACAGGGTCAACTCCGGTTCAGGAACATTCCAATGGGAATCCCGCCTGATCATCACTTCCTGATCAGGACCAGCACACCTTGCAGCAGTTGATTTGAAAAAAAGTTCCGGCCTTTTTGCTTCATATACTTTGGCATAAAAGTCAGCACCACCACTATCCTTGGCCTCATCCATCCTTGCTTCTTTGCTGCGCAAATACGTCACGCCAGCCGCCCATATTTCCTGGCTTCCTATCGGCGCATCAATCTTTTTGCTATCGATTGTTGATTCAATAGCGGCATGGGCAGAAGCATATACCTCGAGAAAATCATAAAGGTTCTCCTGATTGACCAGTGCATCCCAGTCTTGATTTTCCATACTGTGCAGCGCAGATGATGTTTGCAAAAGCACAGCCCCATCCACTTTAAATAATTTCATTGGATATAATTATTTGATTGACTCAATACCAACCTGCAAGGGTTGCATGATTTTTGCTTTTGTCAACTGAACATGTGAAACCCAAGTTGAGGCATTTGTAAATACTCCTGCCTTGTTCCATGCTGCACCAGTATAGTAAACAATCGGTTTTCCTTTTGGTGTTGATGTTTGCATCAGGAGTTGAGTTGCTGTTACTTTGACAGCTGCAGCCGGTTCAAGCAAAAAGGATCCTACGCCTGTAATACCGTCTGGACCGTGCAATGGTTCCCAATAAGCCATGGCTCCATTCAACTCATCCAGCAACATGGTTCCTTGTTCTTTTCGTTTGATGATGCCCACCACCAAAGGCAATGCAGCCATGGTATCTCCTGAATATACAACTTCAACCTTATTGAAATGAGTGCCTGCATCAAGGGTGATGGTCTTTGTTGCCCGGAGCTTCATGCCTGCCGCATTCCACTCATTGTAATCCAATTGAAAGCTGGTACGAAGTGGCCCATTGTCCAATACCTTGTAACTGGCATAGGTGCCGTCATAATAAATGGAATCCTTGATCATGGGGGCGATATTTCCTGCGCCCAATGTAAAACCAACATGGTAATAATCCATTCCATCACCCAGGTCTTCATGGTATTTCCCCCGCTTGTATCTTTCATTGATCACCATGCGATCAGTACTTTTCACCCAGACATCCATCCCATAGGCCATTTCCTTGGGTGTCTTCTCCAATTCCTTTCCATACATCCGGAAAGCAATCTTGTCATTCTCCCAGGCGAAATCATCCTTGCGCTCCGGAACATAGCGGCCATAGGTTTTTACAGGAATTGTAGCAGACTTTCCCTTCTGCAACTGAAGGAACAATTTGCCATTTGCTGGCACATCAACCTGAACCAAGAGATTAACAATTGCATCGCCACCTTTTTTCTCCAGCTGCCATGAAAACTCTTTTTTTGTTGCCTTGTTGATGACCTTGAAATTGGCCGTATCAATGGATGGATAGGCGGCCTGAATGGATTTCCAATCCACTGTAATCAGTTCGCCTGTCCTGGCTGTTGAGGATATATTGTTTATGGTAATATTGATCTGGGCTTCTGTTGTATGGATGAACAGCAGGAGGATCAGTGCGAAAAAGAAAATTGGTTTGGGCATGATACAATTGTTGTTGTAAAAAAGATGAATGGGATGAGCCCTTTATGGCTTCATGTGCAATTTAACGATTCGGTAAAGAACATGGCTATTCCTCCATGTAAACCATTTAACTGAGGTCTTTCAAGATCAGGTCAATCGTCGAAAGTTCCTCTGCAGTAAAATGGGTTTGCTTGAGCGCATTGCAGGCATCCTGAACATGGGCCACCTTGCTTGCCCCAATCAACACACTGGTCACCCGATCATCCCTCAACAACCAGGCTACTGCCATCTCTGCTAGTTTCTGTCCACGCTTTGTGGCGAGTTCGTTGAGCTGCCTGATGGCATTCAATTTCGTCGGAGTGATTTGGTCAGGCTTCAAAGAAGGGTTTCTGCTGGCGCGGGATTGATCCGGAATACCATTGAGGTATTTATCTGTCAATATCCCCTGGGCCAAGGGAGAGAATGCAATGCAACCCACTTTGTTTTTTCCCAACACATCCAACAATCCTTCTTCAGGTGTTCTGACCAACATGGAATATTTGGGCTGATGAATCAGGCAGGGAGTACCCAGTTGTTTCAATTTGTCAAATGCCTTCTGCGCCTCATCCGGTGGATAATTTGAAATGCCCGCATACAGTGCTTTTCCTTGTCTTACCATCAGATCAAGGGTTGTCATGGTTTCTTCCAAAGGCGTATTAGGGTCAGGACGGTGGTGATAGAAAATATCAACATAGTCCAACCGCATTCTTTTGAGGCTTTGGTGCAGACTGGCCACCAAATATTTTTTGCTTCCCCAATCTCCATAAGGCCCGTCCCACATGGTGTATCCAGCCTTGGTGGAAATGATCATCTCATCACGGTACTTGCCAAAATCACCCTGCATGATGTCACCAAAATTGGACTCAGCACTGCCCGGAGGCGGACCATAATTGTTGGCCAGATCAAAATGGGTGATGCCCAGATCAAATGCAGTATGGAGAACCTGTTCAAAAGTTGAACGAAGATCGACATGTCCAAAATTTTGCCAGAGTCCCAATGAAATGGCGGGTAGCTGAAGGCCGCTGTTTCCACAACGGCGGTAGGTCATTTGCTGATACCTGGATGGATTTGCCTGATAGTTCATGAGTTGTTTTACTTGAAATTAAAATTGTAAAGTGACCGATTTACCGGCATACACCCCTTGTGGAAGGTCGATGAGCAGGATGGTTTGTTGCAACTGGTTGTTGGGCAGACAAACAAGGCCTTCCTTTTTTACAGCATAAATGCCGGAGACAGTGATGGACATCCGGCTCAATTGCCTTGATGGATCAGCAACACAGATGGTCTTGATGCGGCTGCCATCCATCTTAACCATAGCCATCCCCTGGCTGTCCATTTTCAAGGAAAAAGTTGGTGTTACTTTCAATTCAGCCGCTTGGTAAAAAGCGGCCTGAAGCATATTGAGTTTGCCATGCAACACAGCTTGAACAGAATCCGTATTGGACAGGATCTTGATGGAGCGGTTGTTTTGACTGGTTTCCATCAGCTTGCTCTGGTCCACATCCGGAACAACAATGTATTGATAGCCTGCTTTTGTTGGACGCCCACCATGGTCAAACCAGAGTTTAAACACCTGTTCATTCACTGGTTCCTTGCTGATGTTTTTTTGATCGGTGATGGAAGCCCAGGTACCTGATTCGTTTTGGTTGGATACATTGATTTTTGTTGGCTCAGGAAAAATATATCCGATCCTGTCATGGTAAATCCACTTTACTTTTTCTGCTACGCGGTTGCCGCTGGGAAGTACTGCTTTGTTACCATCCTGCATGATGGCAACATCGCCCTTTAGCAGCACCTGATTGATGGTTGTGGCCACAGACAATTTGCTTTCAGACCGGATGTCGGTTCCCAGGCAAACATATTCCTCATCAAAAAAGAACCATGATTTTTTGGCCTCCACCATATCATGCGGGCTCTTGAAATCAAATGCCACAGCGCCATACAAGTCATCGTTTACTGCCCCGACAAATCGTGTGAGTCCTTTCTTTTGAATATCTTCTGGACCATGCAACTTGGGCTTCTGCAATACCGTGGTACCTGAAACTTTTTGCCAGTCATACACAGGCCAGATATTATGGTATTCATTGCCTTTCAATACAAGATAATTGGTGCCATCAGCACGGTGATGCGTGGGTTTACCCGGACCATTGTAAGGCATTTCCATGTTCGCGTTCCTGGTGGAAAACATCCTTACCGTGGTATAAAAATTCGGTCGTTGGAAAACAAAATGTTCTGTCTGCCAGAAGAATTTGGCAAATGATTTTGATGGCTTTGCCGTTCCTTTTCTCAAGCGGATCAATTCTTCCAATTCTGCTTTGCGGTAATCTGTACCCACCAGCAGCCGTTCAATTTCCAATGTACCACGGGGTTGAAAATTGTTCTTGCTGGTGATATCCCTATTCTTTACACTGACATCTTCATAGACGCCATAAACCAATTGCTTGGTGATGCCATCGATATAATAATCCACCAGCTGGTTGATCTTCGCTTTTGAAAACTGGTATTTGGTTCCGTTCACATATACCAGCCATTCGCCAAATGCATTCGCATATTTACCATATCCATAAGAGGTTGTATTGTTTACCCTGTCAGGACGATGGTGAAAACTATAATCATGTTGTATCCCTCTCTCTCCTGTTGAAAACTTGATCTCGCCTTCAATGATTTTGATCACTTTTTCAAATTCCGCAAAATTTTCCCTGAACAGCATGTTTTTGGCAAGGATACCTGCAATAACAATCCTGTCGCCGCTCGGACGCGCACCAGATGCACTCATGTTGGCCCTTCCGATAATGGGCTGAAGCTTTTCAACAAGGTCATTTGGAAGTTCATTTCCCATCACCAGCATCAGATTGATCAAAATTGTAGGAACTGTGATCTGGCTGTCATGCCAGTTGTCTCCCACATAATCATTCTTTGCCC
>Ga0222712_10001543_pt1 | contig 28174 bp, 24 predicted proteins | sample C33_657DmetaG_FD_165043 | JGI IMG/M metagenome (GOLD analysis project Ga0222712, IMG submission 165043) | Estuarine water microbial communities from San Francisco Bay, California, United States - C33_657D | ecosystem: Environmental > Aquatic > Marine > Unclassified | place: USA: California... | reverse complement strand
CTGATGCACGTGGCGGTTTGTACCGTGTTAAGTGCCAGCGATTATTACCGTTTTGCCGGAAAAGACCCCGACGGATGGCCCCATTTTGAGCAAATCAAGGAGCTACCGGTGATGCACCTCCCGGATCAAGAGAATTTTTTAAAAGACCATGTACTACTCTATTTTGAAAAAGAAGGTCTTTAAAACTAGTTGATCAAATGATTGGTCAATTTGAATAAATATGCAATCTTTGCAACCTATAAATTAACAACTATGAATTTTCCTGCAAACCTACACTACACCAAAGATCACGAATGGATTCAACTAGACGGAAACGTTGCAACCATTGGTATCACAGACTTTGCACAGCATGAGCTTGGTGATATTGTATACATAGATATCAATACTGTTGGTAAAGCGCTTGGTGCTGAAGAGGTATTTGGTACTGTGGAAGCAGTTAAAACGGTAAGTGATTTATTTTTACCTGTTGCAGGAACTATTACAGAAGTGAACCCACTTTTAGAAAAACAACCTGAGCTTGTTAATACAGATGCCTATGGTGACGGCTGGATGGTTAAAATGACCGTTAGCAATCCTGCAGATGTTGCCGCTTTAATGAGCAGCGAGGCTTACGCAGCCCTTGTTGGGTAACCAAAATGAAAAAACTACATTTCTTACCTGGTTTTATTTTTTTAGGGATTAGTCTATTCTTACTTACTTTACCTGGATCCTCAGTTCCAAGTGGGTGGTTTTTTATACATATCCCCCAGTTTGACAAAATCGTGCATATTGGCATGTTTGGCATGCTATGCTTATTATTCCACTACCCGGCGTTTCAGGCCTCACTTTCAAACAATCAAAAATTAAGCTGGTATTGGCTCATTTCTATACTAGGTAGCCTGTATGGTGTTGCTATGGAATTTGTACAAAGAGACCTAGTAGCCAACCGCTCATTTGAAGGAGCAGATATTTTAGCTGACATGGTTGGATGCCTTGGTGCGCTTGCGATTGCGCTAAGCATACATAGAACAAAGCAGTCCTAAAAAAACAGGCCCCAATAGAAATTGGGGCCATAACCAAAACTAACTGCTTATGAGAAAAAGTTACAATTATTGTTACTTGTGACTCCTAATTTGAAGTCCTAATAAATTTCCAACTTTTTATTGAATTTATAAAATAAACCTTTACAAATAATTTGTTAAAACGGCAAGCAGATAAAATTGGTTAGTGACAGGCTACGCCGCCGCCGTTATTTACAAAATGCGGGCTTATATAAGGGATCCCCAAATTCAACCCTCTAATTATTAATAGTATGCCCATAATGGCAATTACAATGGGTGAGACAAACTTAATGCGCTGTTTTACAGAGGCTTGCAAACGAATTCCATAAAAATTAAATACAAATAAAAGGGGCAAAGTACCCAAACCAAAAAGAGTCATAAAACCTGCGGCTGCAGTGGCAGAAGCTGAAGCCATCGCTCCAGTTAGTGCAATATATACCATGCCGCAGGGCAATAGTCCATTTGCGACCCCTAATAATAGAGTGCCCCTTTGTCCTTTTTGCTTAGCAGCAAATCCAAAAAAAGAAAAAATCATTTTATTGAATGCAAGAAGCCAAGAGGCATCAGCAAAAAAACGACCGGCAAAAACATATATGAGCAAAATAATACCAATCGTTAACGAAAAAAATTGTTGCAGGTTTGCAACTTGTAAGCGCCAGCCTGCAAAACCAACAAGAACGCCTAGTAAAGCATATGTAAAAATCCTAGCAGTATGATATATTAGTATTTCAAGCCATTGATAATTGATTGATGCCCGCGTTGGCACAGCTAATAAAAGTGGTCCGCACATTCCAACGCAGTGAAAACTACTTGATAATCCAAGTACAAAAGCTGTCGTAAATAATACAAAAAACATAACTATTGAATACGTAATGGATGCGCTGAATAATATTTTTTTCCGTTGGCTTCGTATGAGATTTTTACTACATAATTCCCTTTTCGAAAAGTCTTAGCATCTATTTGCTGAATGCCAAATGTGTTCACATTTAATGCAATTCGTTTATCCTTGGAAGCATCTACACTGCAATAAAACCAGGCTTCTCCGGTAATACTTGATTTTTTTTGGAGTCCCGGAAATTCAAGAAAAACTGAACCATCTTTCAACCTAACAAGAAGAGGTGCTTCTAAAGCTGCATTAGCAGCACCATCAATTTTATCTTGATAACGCAACTCGTCTTGATAATAATCTTTACTCACGAGTTCGAATTTCGTTTGTGTTGCTTTATAAACGAGGGTCGCCATTAAAGCAGCAAAAACTACAAATACAATGATTAATTTATTGCCCCAACTCATGTGCTTAATTTTTATGTGTGTGATGTTTTTTTCCAGGACCTAAAAATGTAGTTTTGCCACCACCTACCACTTTATTGTCTTCAAATAATGTTATATAAAGTTCCGTTTTCCTTTTGTCTATAACTTGTCGTGGAAGCACAATAAAAAATGTGCCAGCACCTTGCGCTTCTTTTTTTACATGTAATAGTGGTGCGCCAATCATTTCAACACGACCATTAATTTTACCTGTTATCCTTATTTGCAGTTGTACATCTTTGGATGTTTTATTCACCATTTTAATAGAATACAAATTACTGATGCTATCTCTTCCTCTCTCTTGATATAACATGCCTGCCGTTCTAATAATCGTAGCGTCAATATCCTTTCGCGTTACAAGTAAAACACTAAGAACCGTTAATAATAAGAAGCACAATGCCGTATACATTTTCATCCGGTTGGTATATCTAAGCGGTTCGCCATTTGCAATGGTATTTTCGGATGCATACCTGATAAGTCCACGTGGCTTTTCTAATTTGTCCATGATATGATCACAAGCATCGATACATGCTGTACAACCAACACATTCCATTTGCACACCATTACGAATATCAATACCAGTAGGGCATACTTTAACACATTGATGACAATCGATACAATCACCCAAATTTTCTTGATTTTTTGAATGACCCCTAGGCTCCCCTCTTTTATAATCGTAAGCAACAATCATTGAGTTTCTATCCAGAAGCACACTTTGTAATCTTCCATAAGGACATACCACAGTGCAGGCTTGCTCTCTAAAAAAAGCATAGACCGCATAAAAAACGGCACTAAAAATAAGTAGTGCAGAAAACCCCACTACGTGCAGCGACACAGGCTCTGTAATAATTTTATATAAATCATCAACGCCAATAATATAGGCTAAAAAGAAATTGGCTATAATAAAACTAAGACCATAAAATAAAATATGTTTGATCGCTACTTTTGTTATTTTATCAAGATGCCAAGGTGCGTCTTTTAACTGCCGTTGCGCCGGCGCGTCACCAAGTACCAGGTACTCCACTTTTCGAAACATCATTTCCATAAAATTGGTTTGCGGACAAGCCCAACCACAAAACAATCTCCCAAATGCTGCTGTAAATAAAATAATGAAGAATACAAAAGTGATCATTGTAATCCCGAAAATGAAAAAGTCTTGTGGCCAAAATATTTTACCAAAGAGGATAAACTTAGCATTAGGTATATTAAATAAAAACAAAGGTCTACCATTCATTTTTACAAATGGTAGACCAAAAAAAACAATGAAATAAAAAATGCTTAATAGTGTTCTGGCATTATAAAAAAAACCTTTTGGCTTGTAGGCATATATCCATTTTCTTTTACCCGCCTCATCAACTGTTGCGATTCTGTCTCTAAAATTCTCTGTTAATGGCTCGTTACTATGCTTTACATTACTCATCTTCTAAGGTTTAGACACTAGGGTTGTAGTATCTTTTTTAGCGACATTATTGGTACTATCTGAAAACAAGTTTCCCTGAGGTTCCTTGGCTTTTGCAGGCTTTGTGCCTGTTAATGATTTTACATAACTAGACAGTTGTGCCATTTGCACAGGCGAATAATCTTCTTGCCAACTTTTCATGCCCTTTTCTGGCCATCCATACTTAATGGTTTTGAAAATGTCGACAATAGAACCACCATGTATCCAGTAACTGTCTGTTAAATTTGGCCCAACCATACCGCCACCATCCGCCGCATGACAAGCAGCACAGGTTGTCGTAAATATTTTTTTACCTGCTTCTAAGTTTGAAGCATCCGACAAATAAGTAACCGTATTTTCATCTACTTTATTGGCTGCTTTTTTTAAGTATGCTTCTTTTTCAATAGCTGCTGCTTCTAATGACATCGTTAATTCCTCTTTACTAGAAGGGGCATCATGTGAAACATGATTTCGATATAAATAAATCCCTGCAAACACAATGCATAAATAAAATCCATAAAGCCACCAAGGCGGGAGCCGGTTATCTAACTCTCTAATACCATCATAGTCGTGCCCTAAGTCTATGTCTGCTTCTTCATGCACTGGTCTAAACTTGTTAATTTGATCCCACCATATTAAAAAGCGAGACGGCTTTTTTACATGCGCATCTTTAACAATATCAACATGCTCAAACTCAAACTTAAGGAGGCTTTTTAAGTGAAAGAGTAACCAAAGTAATACTAGAAACTCTAGTCCAATGACAGACAGTAAAGCCCATAGCGCCGTATCTGATAACCCACCCATATTGGGTGTAACAAGAGCTGCAGTAACAGATGGATCTGTTCCTGCAGTTTGCGCAGATAGTGCCCCGGAACTAAGCATCATAGCAAATACAAGCAGTAAAACTTTAGAGCCTGCTTCTTTTTTATATGTATTGTACTTACGCAAATAAATTTGAGCAGCACCCATTACCGTATAAGCCAACACGCCAATAGCAACCAGTAAGGTTATAATTATAACCACAAGTAATTGTACAAGTGGATTAGACATTGTTGATACTGTATTTAATAGCATACCAATTATTTTAAAATATAGAATTAGTTGTTGAGTGGGATTTGATTGATTGTATCCATTGTTTTTTGATCTGCCTTAAATGCCCAAATGCACATCACAACAAAAAAAGTAAAGAAGATAGAAAACGAGCTTAGTGCATATACATCCACGCCCGTTATTTTTTCTAAGTAATTGATAAATTTCATGTCTTTATTTTTATTTATTTGCCGCAACAGCTTGTGGCATCATTTTAATATCAGTACCTACTCTTTGCAAATACGCAATAAGTGCAATAATTTCTTTATCACTATCTGTTTCTATTTTTTCTGCTTGTAAAGCATTTGCAATTTTAGCAGCTTGCTGCATCAAATCTTTGTTGGCGATTTGATCATAACCACTTGGATATGGCACACCAAGAGTTTGCATCGCTCTGATTTTTGCAGGTGTAATAGCAGTATCAATGGCATCATCTAATAACCAAGGATAAGATGGCATAATTGAGCCAGGACTCATGCTTTGTGGCTCTAACATATGGTTGTAATGCCAGCTGTCAGGGTATTTTCCACCTATTCGCGCTAAATCTGGACCCGTTCTTTTACTTCCCCATTGAAATGGATGGTCGTAAATAAATTCACCAGCTTTACTATACTCACCATATCTAGCAACTTCATCTCTAAATGGTCTTACCATTTGAGAGTGACAAGTATAACAACCTTCTCGTATATAAATATCACGACCCTGTAGTTCAAGTGGCGTGTATGGTTTTACAGATGCGATGGTAGGAATATTACTTTTAATTAAAAAAGTAGGGATGAGTTCTAATATACCGCCAATGGCAACAGCAACTAAACTCAACACAAGCATTTGAATAGGTCTTGCTTCAATCCAACGGTGCCAGTATTGTTTACCATGCGTTTCAATATTAGCAGGTAGAGGAGCGGCTTCTGTTGCTTCATTTGCCACAAAAGAGCCAGCTCTAATGGTTTTAATTAAATTGTAAATCATCACAAGCGCGCCTATTAAGTAGAGCAGCCCGCCAATACTTCTTACTACATAAAGCGGAATGATATGCGTTACAGTTTCTAAAAATTGAAACTTAAGTGTTCCATCTTCTGTAAACTGCTTCCACATCATTGCTTGTTCAAATCCTGCCCAATACATTGGAAGTGCATATAAAATAATTCCAATGGTTCCAATCCAAAAGTGATTGGTGGCAAGGCGTTTCGAATATAATGGCGTATTAAAAATGCGCGGAATTAACCAATATAAAATTCCAAAAGTTAAAAAACCATTCCAGCCTAATGCACCAACGTGAACGTGAGCAATAGTCCAATCGGTAAAGTGTGAAATAGCATTTACAGATTTTAAACTTAACAGGGGCCCTTCAAGTGTTGCCATACCATAACAGGTAATAGCCACTACCATGAATTTTAAAATAGGATCTTCTCTTACTTTATCCCAAGCGCCTCTTAATGTAAACAAGCCGTTAAGCATCCCTCCCCATGACGGCGCTATAAGCATAATACTAAATACGACGCCTAAGCTTTGCGCCCAATCAGGTAAAGCAGTGTATAATAAATGATGGGGTCCAGCCCAGATATAAATAAATATTAACGCCCAAAAGTGAATGATAGACAACCGGTAGCTATACACAGGTCTATTTGCAGCTTTAGGTAAAAAATAGTACATGATACCTAAATAAGGCGTTGTTAGAAAGAATGCAACAGCGTTATGACCATACCACCATTGTACAAGTGCATCTTGCACACCAGCATACCAACTATAACTCTTAAATAAGCTAAATGGAATTTCAAAAGAATTAACAATGTGTAACATAGCTACTGTTACCCATGTTGCGATATAAAACCAAATAGCCACATACAAATGACTTTCTCTTCTTTTTAAAATAGTACCAAACATATTGATTCCAAACACTACCCATACAAGCGTAATGGCGATATCGATAGGCCATTCTAGTTCGGCATATTCTTTACCAGTGGTATACCCTGCTAGTAATGTGACAGCCGCAGCAACAATAATGAGCTGCCATCCCCAAAAATGTATCTTACTAAGTGTATCATTAAACATGCGTGCTTTACATAGACGTTGCAAAGAATAATAGACACCCATAAAAATACCATTACCCACAAATGCAAAAATTACAGCATTGGTATGAAGGGGTCTAATTCGACCAAACGTAGTAATTGGCAAATTAAAATTTGCCGCCGGTAAATAAATTTGTACCGCCGCTAACAGTCCAACAAGCATTCCTACAATGCCCCATAACATAGTGGCATATGCAAACATTTTTACAGCTTTGTTGTCATAATAGAATTTTTCTAATTGCATGTATATAGGTTTTAAAGTAGAATGTTATGTATGGTTTGATTTATTTGTTGTATCATCTAATAGCATACGGATGGGAGGCGACATTTCATCATCATATTGCCCTGATTTCACACTCCAAATAAATGCTGCTAAAAAGAGCGCCGCAACACTAATACTGGCAATCAGTAAAATAATAATGACACTCATATATTGTTATTAGGCTACAAAGCTATTTTACAACAATATTTTAGGCAATGACAAAAGTCATGTTTTACAAAGACATCCATTTGGCAGTCAAATTGGTAAAACCAAAACTGATAAGTAAAATACTAATACTGCTGATGGGCATTAAAATAGCTGCAATCATGGGAGACAATAGGCCTTGCACTGCAAATGACAGCCCAATTAAATTGTAAATGATTGAAATAATAAAGGCAGTAACAACAATTACTTTATTGGCTTTTGCGAGTTGAATGAACTGCTCTAATAGCGCTAATTTTGAAGCGTCCAATATAGCATCGCTAGCTGGTGTGAAATTATTGGTGTCATCTGTAATAGCAATGCCCACATGTGCTTGTTTTAAAGCACCAGCATCATTTAAGCCATCTCCTATCATTACCGTTTTATTATTGGCCTTATGCAAGGATGCTACAATTGTAAGTTTATCTGCAGGTTGCTGGTTAAAATACAAGTTTGCGCTAGGCCCTAATAATTGACGTAGATAAGAACGTTCATTGTCGTTGTCACCACTAATTACAAGTAGATTAAAGCGAGTTGTTAACCGCTGTAACATGTCTGGAATAGAAGTGCGGTATTGATTTTTAAATTTAAAAAAACCAAGGTATACACCTTCAACAGCAACATACACGGCCGCTCCGTTGTGACTTCTTGTATCATTTTTCCCTCTTACAAAAAGAGAAGAGCCTAAAGTAATTAAATCATCTTCTACCATTCCTTCAATCCCACTTCCAGGAATTTGCTCAAATGCAATTACAGGATTTCCAGGTAAGACGCCCGTCCAATTTACAATAGCTGAACTCAGTGGATGAGATGACTGAGAAGCCAGTGTACCTATTTTTTGTTTGATTGCATTTGTAAGTGGCTTGCCTTCATACACAACTGTTTGGTAAGCTCTCGTTGTAAGTGTTCCCGTTTTGTCAAATACCAAAGTATCAGCAGCCGCTAGTTTTTCGATAACTGAAGCATTTTTCAAATAAAATTTATTATTTGAAAAAATCCGTAAAATACTGCCGTTTGTAAATGTATTACTTAGTAGTAAAGCACATGGACAAGCAACAATTAAAACTGCTGTTACCGCATTCCACATGATAACTCTATTGGTAAAATACCAATAGAGGCCTGCCAAAAAAGCTGTTATAAAAACGGCCCATGTAAACCAGTAACTGATCGCATGCACAAAAGATCTGTCTCGTATGGGGTCGTCCTTAAACGCATCTTTATTCCACAAGCTTGTTAAATAGCCCTGTGCCACTTCCTTTATAACCAGAAGTTCAATAGTACCGCCTAACTGCTTTCCACCTGCATAAATAATTTCACCCATTTCTTTTGTAACAGGAACACTTTCCCCGGTTACAAAACTATAATCTATGAGTGCGTTACCTCTGGTTAAAATAGCATCTGCTGGAATTAATTCTTGATCATAAATTTTTAGTGTGTCGCCCAATTGTATCTCTGGAAGTGCAACTGTTGTTGAATCTTTTCCAATTACTTTTGTTACTGCAACCGGAAAATAGGATGTATAATCTCTTTCGAAAGACAATTTTTTTTGCGTTCGGTCTTGCAATACCCTACCAGCTAACATAAAAAATACGATACCTGACATAGAATCTAAATAGCCCCCGCCCGCGCCAGTATATATTTCATATAAACTTCTAAAAAAAGTAACCCATATTGCAAGTACGATTGGTGCGTCAATATTTAAAAATTTTTGCTTGACACCTTGCCAGGCGCTAATGTAAAATTCACCGGCACTATAAAAAAATACAGGCAAACTAAGTAATACGTTAACGTATCTAAATAAAAGCATTAAGCTTTTTTCTTTGCTGTCAATACCTAAATATTCTGGAAAACTTAGGAGCATAATATTTGCAAAACAAAAACCAGCCACACCCAAACGGTATATTTTACTGCTATTGATACGTGGCTTTTGCTTACCCATATCATTATAGCTGATGTATGGTTCATATCCTATGCGCGTAAGAAGCTCAGCCACTTTTCGCAAACTACAGTCCTGATAATTAAAAATAATGGCAGCTTCCTTTCTCTCAAAATTAACATGACTTGACGCCACAGCCGGCTCTAACTTATGCAAATTTTCTATGAGCCACAAACAACTACTACAGTGCATTTGAGGCAAATAAAATGTTACATGAATTTGATGTTCATCTTTAAAACTTAGTATGCTTTGAGCAATTGAGGCGTCATCTAGAAACGAAAACTTATCTGGCCTAACTGTAAATTTTTGTGCAGCGCCAGGGGTATTGTTTAAATCATAATAACTGCACATCCCAGTTTGATTCAATATTTCATACACCATTTTACAGCCTTCACAACAAAAGTTTTTTTCTGCTACAACAATTTTTGTGTTTATACATTTGTCTCCGCAATGAAAGCAGCGTATCGCAGTTTTAGTATCTGTTGAAAAATCCATAATTAATGAAGCTCAGGGTTAATGAGTAAAGGATATATTTTGCTCTGCTCAAGATGTATGTAACGCTGCACCAAGCTTTCTAAGTTAAAAAGTTCATTTACAATGTTAATCCAAGATGCATCCCATTTGTTTGATGTAACGTAGTTGTTTAAAATTTGACGCTCTTTTTGCAACAGTTGCAATATGCGTGCATGGGATTGCACCACAAGATCTAGCACAGAAGAAGCTAGAAGCGTAGCCGCATGTTGTGCTGCTTTGATTTTGACACTCGGAAAAATAATACCTGATTCTTTTAAAAATAAATGTGATAATTCGTCTTCTAATTTTTGGTGCAACAACTGTAATAATTCCGTGTTTTTGGGAGCAAAATCCTTAATGATATTGTTGGACTGTAAAAAAATAGAAACAGATTTGCAAGCAACCATAATAGGTGTGTGATACGATGTTACAATATCGTCACACATGCTTTCTATAGTAGGTTTATTGATGGCGCTCTTTTGCACAAGCATACTGCTTAATTTAGATGCAAGTTATTTTGAGCACCTACATCAAAAAATGACAATGGTCATATTTCAAAAAAACGTTGTTAATCTTGCAAATTAGCGGTCGCTAAAAGCTGCTTTGGCTTTAGTATTTGTATTTTTTTGCCTTCTAATTCAATCATACCATCTTTTTTAAATTCAGACAATAAACGAATGGTAGATTCTGTGGCAGTGCCTACTAAATTGGCTATTTCTTCTCTTGAAAGTTTTACAGCAAGTGTGATGCCGTCTGGTTCAAAACCATATGTTTCTTTGATGAAAAGCAATGTTTCTGCAAGTCTTTCACGAATTGGTTTTTGTGCTAAATGTGTAAGCTTGATTTCTGAACGGTGTAATTCGTCACTTAATACCTTCATCATTTCAAAAGCCATACCTGCGTCGTGTTGCAACACATTTATAAATACATCTTTGGGAATAAAACAAACTTGTGTGTCTTCAAGCGCGACAGCAGATGCACTGTAACGGTCTCCACTTAATAAAGCTCGGTAGCCTAATACATCCCCGGCTTTTAACAACCGAATGATTTGTTCTTTTCCGTCATCTCCTTGGTGTGATAACTTTACTTTACCATCGTTAATGCAAAAAACACCAAATGGATAAGAGCCTTCATTAAATAATTGCTGCCCCTTTTTATAAATATTACAAACCTTTTTGTCATTGATCACTTCTACATGCTCTTCCCTTGCCTTGCAAAACACAGAGTTAAACCTTTGTGCACACTGCTGACAGGTAGATGGGCTTGGATGCATATGAATAGGTTGATAATGTTTGACAAAAATAAAAAATATTCAAAAACTATTGAACAAAAAAATATTGCAGAATCCCTTGAAGTTAGTTCTTTAGACCTGCATTTCAAATGTATTGGTGCCTTAACTTTACAATGTGCCACAGTTTAACCTCAACGATTCCGTTAATTTCATATCCAAACTAACCCTAAGGCGGTTATGGAATGGAGCCAAAGTGTATTTAAGTTACCAATTAAGCCGTGTAACGGGAAAGCCCATTGTATGGGGACTACCCATTTCCATCTCATTTGAACCCACCACATCATGTAACCTACGCTGTCCAGAGTGCCCAAGCGGGTTAAGGGCTTTTACGAGGCCAACCGGCATGCTTCAACCTAGTTTTTTTAACGAAACTATTGATTCAATATATAAAGATTTAATATATCTGATCTTTTACTTTCAGGGAGAGCCTTATTTGAACCCCGCTTTTTTAGAAATGGTCAATTATGCCCATAAAAAGGGATTGTATACCGCTACTTCTACCAATGCTCATTATTTAACGGAAGCAAATGCCAAAAAAACGGTGGAGTCTGGACTGGACAGGCTTATTATTTCTATAGATGGTACAACTCAAGAAGTGTATGAGCAGTATAGAGTAGGCGGAAAGTTGGATAAAGTAATGGAAGGCGCCCGTAACATTGTTAAATGGAAAAAAGCATTAAACAGTAAAACGCCTTTTATATTTTTTCAATTTTTAGTGGTTAAGCCTAACGAACATCAAATTGAAGATATTAAAGCATTAGGCGCAGAAATCGGTGTAGATGCCGTAAGATTTAAAACGGCCCAGGTATATGATTATGCGAACGACCCGCACAAACTCATTCCAACAATCCAAAAATATAGTAGGTATAAAAAAGATAGCGCCGGTGAAATGCAGGTAAAAAATGGACTAGGCAACCATTGTTGGAAATTATGGCATGCCAATGTAATTACCTGGGATGGCATTGTTGTGCCTTGCTGCTTTGATAAAGACGCTAGCCATACACTTGGCAAATTAAAAGATAAGCCTTTTACAGAAGTTTGGAATAGCCCCGAATACCATGCTTTTCGAAAAAATTTAATGACCTCCCGAAAGTCTATTGATATTTGTGCCAATTGTAGTGAAGGTCTCAGTGTTTGGGAAGACTAAGGGCTGTTAATTGTGCATTACTATTGGTGTTTCCTATTTTTCTTCCACAAAAGCGCAGGCACCCGAATCTCAATTTATCTTTAAAGCATGAAAAAAATAGCATCCATTTTAGTGCTACTAGCATGCACTTTTCATTTATTCGCACAACCCGTTCGCAATTTTGAATTTAGAGGCGTTTGGGTTGCTACTGTAGAAAATATTGACTGGCCTAGTAAAAGAGGCTTGCCCGTAGAAACACAACAACAAGAGTTTATCAAACTATTAGACATACATCAAAAAAATGGCATGAACGCTGTTGTTGTTCAGGTGCGTCCTGCAGCAGATGCGATGTATCCTTCAAGCTTTGAACCATGGTCAGAATATTTAACGGGTAAACAAGGTTTAGCCCCAGAGCCTTTTTATGATCCACTTGCTTTTATGATTGAAGAGACGCACAAACGTGGTATGGAATTTCATGCATGGCTTAACCCATATCGTGCCGTTTTTAATATCAACAGATCTTCTGTGGCAGAAAATCATATTACCAAAGAGCATCCCGAATGGTTTTTGATTTATGGAGACAAAAAATATTTTGATCCAGGACTTCCTGCTGTTCGTACACACACATCAGCAATTGTAAATGATCTTGTAAAAAGATACGCCATTGATGCAGTGCATATGGATGATTATTTTTACCCGTATCGAATAGCAGGAAAAGAATTTCCAGACCAAGCAAGTTTTGCAAAATATGGAAAAGGATTATCTAAAGACGAATGGAGAAGAAGTAACTGCGACAGTATTATTGTTCAACTTAAAAAAACAATACTCGCTGCCAATCCACGTGTAAAATTTGGCATCAGTCCATTTGGTGTTTGGAGAAATAAAACACAAGACCCAAGAGGCAGTGAAACAAAAGGCGGTCAAACAAATTACGATGATTTATACGCTGATATTCTACTATGGCTACAAAAAGGCTGGATCGATTATGTTGTACCGCAACTCTATTGGGAACGTGGTCATAAGCTCGCAGACTATGATGTGCTTTTAAAATGGTGGAACGACTATAGTTATGGCAAACACTTATATATTGGACATGGCATTTACAGAGCTGGGACAAACGAAGCCTGGAAAAGTAATACGCAAATTCCAGATCAAATAAATTTATTGCGTTCCTTTAAAACAACGCAGGGCAGCGTGTATTACAACAGTAATACTTTTGCAAAAAATCCGAACGGTTGGAATGATAGCCTACAAAATAATTATTACAAATATCCAGCCCTCGTACCTCCAATGCCATGGTTAGATGACACAGCGCCAGATGCACCATCCATTCAAAAAAAGAATGCGTCTAATTTTGTTGTAAATTATAATGGCAAAGAAAAAATAAAATCATTTGGTATTTTTTCTTGTGGATCAGGCGTGAAAGCAAATTTAAAAAATGCGCAATTAGTAAAAATATTAGTAGCAACAAAAACAAGTAATGTTGACATTAGTAATATTGCGCACAAAAAAGATGAAAAATTATTTGTTGGATCTATAGATCTCAACAATAATGTGAGCAGCCTTGTAGAACTGAATTAAAGTTTACCGTATTTTTTTTCTACTGCTTCAAAACGGTAATCAAAAATATGGGTAAGCTGTGCTTTCACAAATAAAGCGTGAGCGATATCACCTAAAAAAAATAGTGGTAGTTTGTAATGTACAATATCTGTCATTTCAACGCCACCTTCAACCTGCTTAAAATGGTGCTGGTGATGCCACATGGCATAGGGACCAAAACGCTGTTCGTCCACAAAATACTTGTGGTCCTCTACATGGGTTATTTCGGTCATCCAATAAAGTGGAATGCCTAAAACAGGTTTTACGGTGTATTCAATAATTTGACCTGGATACATACGCTCACCGTGGTGTTTGCTTATAATATTAAAACCTAGATTATCTGGGGTAATAGCAGCCAAATTAGAGGGCTTGCTAAAAAAATCCCAGGCTTCCTCCAGTGAAATAGGAATGTTTTGAACCGTTTTGATCGTATACACCTTAGACATAGCAGTAGTTTAGCTTACAACAAAAATAGAGTGTAAATGTTTGGCTAAATTTTAATTAAAATTATAGGTGTTATGCCTACATGTAGCAATAGAAATTTTACCTTTAACTATGGTCACTAAAACAGAACAACAAGCAGCTTTTGATAAAATTATGAGTGGGCTAAACCCAGCTCAAAAAAAAGCGGTAGACAATATGGAAGGCCCTGTCATGGTAATTGCGGGACCAGGAACTGGTAAGACTCAAATTTTAGGCGCGCGCATTGGTAAGATATTATTAGAGAGTGACACAAGGCCTGAAAATATTTTATGCCTTACTTATACAGATGCTGGCGTTGTTGCCATGCGCAAACGACTACTCGATTTTATTGGGCCTGATGCTTATAAAGTAAATCTCTACACTTTTCATGCATTTTGTAATGACATTATCCAAGAAAATTTATCATTGTTTGAAAAAACGGTTTTAGATCCTATTTCAGATTTAGAAAAGATTGCACTTTTTAAAAACTTAATTGATCAGTTTCCAAAAAATCATCCGCTAAAAAGATATAGAGGCGACGTTTATTTTGAGATCAATAATTTACAGCAACTTTTTTCTACCATGAAAAAAGAAGGGTGGACACCAGATTATATTGACACCTGTATAGATGCCTTCGTTGCAGACATGCCCAACCGAGAGGAATTTGTGTATAAGCGCGCCTACAAAGGGTTTAAGGCTGGTGATCTCAAAGAAAATAAGATTGAAGAGGCAAAAGAAAAAATGGAAAAGTTACGTGCAGCTGTTGCCGCTTTCCCGGTTTTTCAACAAATGATGCGCGCTAAAAACAGATATGATTTTGATGATATGATCAACTGGGTAATTCGTGCGTTTGAAGAAGACAAACATTTATTACTTCGCTATCAAGAGCAATATCAATATATTTTAGTTGACGAATATCAAGACACCAGTGGTACACAAAATAAAATTGTGGAGCAACTCATTGGTTTTTGGGACACCCCTAATATTTTTGTAGTAGGTGATGATGATCAAAGTATTTACCGTTTTCAGGGGGCCAATATAGAAAACATGCAAGCCTTTGCCGATAAATTTTCGGACACATTGCTCACTGTGGTGCTTACCAACAACTACCGTTCTACGCAGGCCATATTAGACGTTTCAAAAGCACTCATCGATAAAAATGAAGAACGCCTAGTCAATAAAATTGAAGGCCTTAGCAAAGATTTGGTGGCCTCCAATTCAAATTTGGTTTCCCTCACGCATACTCCAGTTATTGAAGTATACGAATCACCAAGGGCCGAAATGATTGGTATTACCACAGCCGTAGAAGCCCTCATACATCATGGTACAGCACCCGGGCAAATTGCTGTGATCTATAAAGAAAACAAATATGGAGAGGAATTAGCCACTTATTTTAAAGAAAAAAACATTCCTTATTATAGCAAACGTAGCGTTAACATCTTACACCAACCTACACCTCAAAAACTTGTAAAGCTATTAACGTATTTAGCCGAAGAACATGACATACCGTATGGTGGAGATGAACTATTATTTGAAATTTTACATTTTGATTGGTTTCAAATTCCGCCCATCGAAATTGCCAAAATTAGCGCAGCAGTTGCAGACCGCAGATTTGGTGATAATAAAACATCGCTGCGTAGACTTATTGCAGAAAAATTAACGGGCCAAGGAGAAGATTTGTTTTCAAAAGAAATTCCGGGCCTGAAAGCCGCCGCTACTTTTATTGAAAAAATGATTGGAGATGTGCCCAATGAAACACTGCAAACATTATTTGAAAATTGCATCAAAGAATCAGGCCTACTTCGCTGCATCATGGAAAGCCCAGATAAGCACTGGGAATTAAAATTATTAACCGGGCTCTTTGATTTCATTAAAGAAGAAACACGCAGAAATCCAAGGCTCACTTTAGATGCACTGGTTACTATTTTTTCGTTGATGAATAAAGAAGGGCTTGCGCTCCCATTAGCAAAAATAAGTGGAAGTCATAACGCTGTAAATCTATTAACCGCACACGGTTCTAAAGGGCTTGAGTTTGAGCACGTATTTGTTGTGGGCTGCAATGCAAGCAATTGGGAGAAAAAAAAGAAGCCAGGTGGAGGATACCAACTACCTGATACCATATTTGTTTCTGGCCCAGCATTTAAAGAGGAAGAAGAACTTAGACGCCTCTTTTATGTAGCATTAACAAGGGCTGCAAAGCATTTAAACATTTGTTACACGCAGTACAAAAATGATGGAAAAGAAATAGAGCCGTCGTTATTTGTTGCTGAAATTATTGATGGCTATACGCTAGTGCCCAACAAAATTAATATTACCGAAGATCAGTTAAGTGAATTTGCGCTGATAGGTTTTAGTAAAGAGCAGGCCCCAGAAATTGAAAAAGAAGAAGCCGATTTTGTAGACAAGCTACTTGATAAATTTGTGATGAATGTAACAGCGCTTAACAACTATCTTAAATGTCCATTGCAATTTTATTATAACAATCTAGTAAGGGTTCCTTCTGGAAAATCAGAAGCCACCGAATTTGGATCTGCGGTTCACTTTGCACTTGAAATGTTATTTCAAAAAATGCAAAAAAACAACAACGTTTTTCAGTCCAAAGAATTATTTATTTCCGATTTTAATTGGTACATGCACCGTCATAGAGAAAATTTTACCAAAGAACAGTTTGACAGAAGAATGGAGTATGGCGAAATTGTGCTCAACAACTACTATGACGCTAACATTAATAGCTGGAATAAAGTAATGCTCGCAGAAACCAATATTAGAAATGTTGTTGTAAAAGGCGTGCCGCTAAAAGGCAAATTGGACAAGATAGAATTTGATGGCAAAAGCGTAAATGTTGTTGACTACAAAACAGGAGATATTGATAAAGCCAGGCCTAAACTAAAACCACCGCATGACAAAGATCCTAACGGAGGTGATTATTGGAGACAAGCCGTTTTCTATAAAATTTTGATTGATAACTACCCTTCTAAAGACTGGGAAGCCATTAGTGCCACTTTTGATTTCATTGAACCCGATAAAAATGGGGTGTATAAGCATGAAAAAGTAGTGGTTACCCCTCAAGACATTACAACTGTTACCCATCAGATAGAAACTGTGTGGCAAAAAATTAAAAACAAGGAATTTTATACCGGTTGTGGCAAAAACGAATGTCATTGGTGTAATTTTGTCAAAACAAATAAGATATCCATTGCGCTTCATGAACTAAATGAAGATCAAGACGAATCTGGAGATTAGCCTATGTTAGCGCTTTCAATACAAAAGATGATTAAAACTGTTGGTGCGGGAGCGATGATCCTACTTTTTGGCTTGCACCTAACGGGCTGTGCCAATATTATACCGCCAGGTGGGGGCCCAAGAGATAGCCTGCCTCCAAAATTAATAGTTGCCCTTCCCAAAGACTCTGCTACCAATGTGCATACCAAAAATTTCATGCTCAGTTTTGACGAATATGTAACGCTTCAGGGCATACAAGAAAATCTAATTGTATCCCCTACCGTTAAAAATATACCCATCATAGACTACAAGCTTAAAAATGTTACTATAAAATTTAAAGACAGTTTAGAAGAAAACACAACCTACACCTTAGATTTTGGAAAGGCAATTGTAGACGTTAACGAGTCTAATATGGCATTAGGTTTTAGGTATATTTTTTCGACGGGTTCCACAATAGATAATGGAAATTACACGGGGCGAGTTGTTTTAGCAGCTTCTGGAAAAATTGATAGCACACTGATTGTTGTACTACACAATAATGTAAACGATACTTCAATTTACAAAAACACGCCAAGGTATTATACACGTGTGGATGGTAAAGGAAATTTTAGTTTTAGAAATCTCGCGCCAGGCAAGTATGCAGCGTATGTAATTCCTACTAATTTTTCTAGAAAGTACGATGATAGTACGGGCTATTTTGGTTTTTTAAATCAGCTCGTTGTAGTGGGTGAACAAACAAAGCCCGATACGATTTATGCATTTGAAGAAGTTAAAAAAATAGAAAAAAGAATTTACGCATCAAATACCAATAAGGATTCAAAAGAAGACAAACGTTTAAAATATCAAGCGTCATTTAACAATGGAGAACAAGATTTACTTGGTCCTTTAGAATTAAATTTCGCCAAAAAAATTATTATAAAAGATAGTGCTGCTATTAAACTAGTTGATACCAGTTTTATACGTAAAGAAGATTATACCCTTACCCTAGATAGCGCCGCTACAAAACTAAGCATTGGCTATAACTGGCCATCAGCAGAACCCTTTAAACTATTGGTGCCAAAGGGTTCGGTAACAGATAGCCTGGGAAATACCACTGCAAAATCGGATACCCTTTCTTTTTATACCAAAAGAGAAACAGATTACGGTTTGATTAAATTTAAGTTCCCAAACATAGACACATCACGTCACCCTGTTTTACAAATAACAGAAAGAAATGAAGTGATTAACAGCTACCCTTTAACAAGCAATCAACTGGTTATTAAAAGATATAAACCAGGCAGCTACGATTTAAGGATTTTATTTGACGCCAATAAAAATGGCGTTTGGGATACGGGTTCATTTAAACTCAACAAAAGGCAGCCTGAAATTGTTATAGAAATTCCAAAGCCTATTTCTGTACGCAATAATTGGGATAACGAAATAACGGTTTCTTGGTAAAATATAACATATGCAACTACCTTCTTCCTTACTTGAAAATGCAGTAGCACAATTTGCTAAATTGCCTGGTATTGGGAAAAAGACAGCCCTGCGTTTAGTATTACATTTACTAAAACAAGACACTGCAGATGTTACCATGTTTGGTGACACCATTACTAAAATGCGCAACGAAATTAAATTTTGTCAACGCTGTTTTAATATTAGTGATAGCAATATTTGCTCTATTTGTTCGAATAGTGCACGCAATCAGCAAATGATATGTGTGGTTGAAAATATTAGAGACGTGATAGCCATAGAAAGCACCGGTCAATTTAATGGTACTTACCATGTGCTTGGCGGTATCATTTCGCCATTAGATGGTATTGGGCCAGAACAATTAAATATCGAGGCGCTTGTGTCGAGAATTGAAAAGGAAAGTACCGAAGAAATCGTATTTGCGCTAAACCCTACCATTCAGGGAGATACAACCATCTATTATATACAAAAAAAGATAGCGCCACTGGGTTGTAAAGTAACCACCATTGCAAGAGGAATTGCTTTTGGAGGAGAACTAGAATACGCAGATGAAATGACACTTGCTAGAAGTATTACCAACAGATTACCTGTGGGTCAATACGTAAAATAAATTGAACAATATGAAAGCTTGGTTAAAATACACCTTAGGGTTCATTGTAATTATTGTTATTACAGGTGCAGGTTTTGCATGGTGGGTATACCATAAACCACACCGCAACATTAACAATGAAGTAGCGGTTAAAGTAGCAACAAATGCATTACTTGAGGCTTTCAAGCAAAATGAAAAAACAGCAAGTGCTCAGTACAACGATAAAGTATTAGAACTCACCGGCATCGTAAAAGAAGCATCCAAAAATGATGCTGGAAACTGGGTGGCAACAATCGAAGACGTCGCACATTCAGGAAGTATTACCATTGCTTTTAGCAGCTTACAAGATCAGGTACAAGCCTTTGATAGCATAGCTTACAAAGGCATATGTGCCGGCTATTTTCCTGAAGATAACAATATCGTAATCAATGAAGCGGTGCTTTTATTTAAAGGTAAAACAGATACTACAAAAAGAGTTACAGCAAATGTTGAGTCAGTTCAAAAAGATAGCATACTTAATTTTAGTACAAAAAAAGGAAGTATCAAATTTGTATCTCCTTCAGATCCGGATGTGAGTGCTATTAACAACGAAGTGTCTAGTAAAATAAGTGCTGCTGGTGATATTCGTTTTAGTTTACTTTTTAAAGGATTTCAATTTAAGTACGCTGAAATGCAAACGCATTTTAATGAAGAATACGTAGAGAGTGAAAAATATCCGAGAGCAAGTTTTATTGGCACTATCCAAAATATTAAAAGCATTGACTTTACCAAAGATGGCAAGTATACAGCCAAAGTTGTTGGAACTTTAACCATGCATGGTGTAACAAAACCAGTGCAAACCACCGCAACTTTAATCATCGGTAAAGGCAAGATTGCCGCATCTGCTACTTTAAACCTCACAATGGCTGATTTTAATATTGATGCGAGTGCTGTTACAGAAAAAGTAGACCTAGAAATTAGTTGTAACTATACACAATTATAGGGTTTTACGTATCTTTGCGTCCTGCACAGGCGGATTTGTTTATTGTTCGGCCTGGCTATTCGGGTAGCCCCCTACTTTCGAATACAATCGAACTAATAAACGTATGATAGCAACTCCCCCTTAAACGCTCCCTACGTTTTTAGTTAGATTTTTTTATTAGATGGCTTGTCCGTTTAAAATTAAAAATGTCAATGAGTATTAAAAACGAATTAGAACACAGAATTTTAGTAATCGATGGCGCCATGGGTACCATGATTCAGCGTCACAAATTAGAAGAAGCCGATTACCGTGGTGAACAATTTAAAAATTGGCACACCGATGTTAAAGGCAACAATGATATGCTATGCATTACGCAACCAGATATCATTGTAGGTATTCACAAACAATATTTAGTAGCTGGTGCCGATATTATTGAAACCAATACGTTTAGTAGTACTACTATTGCGATGGCCGATTATGATATGCAGGCCTACGCTTATGAATTAAATGTAGCCGCTGCAGCCTGCGCCAGACGTGCAGTTGAAGAGTTTGCTACAGAAAATAAAGATAGCGGACCAAAATTTGTTGCTGGCGCTATTGGCCCATTAAATAAAACACTCAGTTTATCGCCGGATGTAAACAATCCTGGATTTAGAGCCGTAACTTTTGATGAAGTAGTTGTTGCTTACAAAGAACAAATTAAAGGCCTGGTTGATGGCGGTGTAGACGTACTACTTATCGAAACTATTTTTGATACCCTCAATGCAAAAGCAGCCATATTTGCTGCCAAAGAATTTTTTAGAGAAAACAATGTCCCTGAACTACCCATCATGATTAGCGGTACGATCACGGACGCTTCTGGAAGAACCCTTAGTGGTCAAACACTGGAGGCATTTTATACATCTATTAAGCATGCAGAACCACTAAGTGTGGGCTTAAACTGTGCCTTGGGTGCCGCTGAAATGCGCAGCCACATTGAAGAGTTAAGCCAAATTGCTTCTTGTTTTACCTCTGCCTACCCTAATGCAGGCCTTCCAAATGCCATGGGCGAATATGACGAAGCGCCGCATCAAACAGCACATTTTATTGAAGAATGGGCCAACCAAGGATTTGTAAATATTGTTGGCGGATGCTGCGGTACTACACCAGATCATATCAAACATATTGCAGACAACGTTAAAAAAATTACGCCAAGAAAAAGACCTACCCTAGCTACTTCACTTGCGTAAACACAATTAGATTTTTATGAGTTCAAATAATACGATACAACCCTATTTAAGATTGGCCGGATTAGAGCCGCTTGTTATTAGGCCTGAAACAAATTTTGTGAACGTTGGTGAAAGAACCAATGTAACAGGCTCTAAAAAATTTGCGCGTCTGATCAGAGAAAATAAATATGAAGAAGCTTTATCGGTTGCTAGACAACAAGTAGAAAGCGGTGCGCAGGTGCTTGACGTAAACATGGATGACGCCTTACTAGAAGGTGTAGAAGCCATGACTACTTTTTTAAACTTACTACAAAGTGAGCCGGATATAGCGCGTATTCCAATCATGATTGACAGCTCTAAATTTGAAATTATTGAAGCTGGTTTAAAATGTGTACAAGGAAAATGTATTGTAAACTCTATCTCCATGAAAGAAGGAGAAGAGAAGTTTATTGAACAAGCATTTAAGTGCAAAGCCTATGGTGCAGCTGTTATAGTGATGGCATTTGACGAAGTTGGACAAGCAGATACCAAGGATCGTAAAATTGAAATTTGCCAAAGAGCTTACGATATTTTAACTACTAAAGTTGGATTCCCTCCAGAAGATATCATTTTTGATCCCAACATTTTTGCAGTAGCAACGGGTATCGAAGAACATAATAATTATGCGGTAGATTTTATTGAAGCAACGAGAGAAATTAAAAAAAGAATGCCACTCACCAAAGTAAGTGGTGGTGTATCAAACGTATCTTTTTCATTTAGAGGTAATGATCATGTAAGAGAAGCCATTCATTCTGTGTTTTTATACCATGCCATTAAAGCGGGCATGGGTATGGGTATTGTAAACGCTGGTCAGCTAGTGGTATACGATGAAATAGAACCAACGTTACGTCAACTTTGTGAAGATGTACTCCTCAATAAAAACAATGACAACAACGAGGCCACCGAAAAATTAATTACGCACGCCGAAACTGTAAAAGCAAAAGGCAAGGTTGAAATAAAAGATGAGGCTTGGAGAAATGAACCGGTAGAAAAAAGACTTGCACACGCACTCATTAATGGTATTACAGAATACATAGACGCTGATACCGAAGAAGCAAGACAAAAATATCCTCAGCCACTTGATGTAATTGAAGGACCACTGATGGATGGGATGAATATTGTAGGTGATTTATTTGGCGCCGGAAAAATGTTTTTACCACAGGTTGTAAAAAGCGCCCGTGTAATGAAAAAATCGGTGGCGGTTTTAACGCCATTTATTGAGGCCGAAAAAGAGCAGCGCAAACAAGCGCATTTGGCTGCAGGTACTACTAACACAGAAGCTGCAGGTGCTGCTAAAATATTATTAGCCACCGTAAAAGGTGACGTACATGACATTGGAAAAAACATTGTAGGTGTAGTACTTGGCTGTAATGGCTACGATATCATTGACCTTGGTGTAATGGTTCCCACCGATAAAATATTAGAAGCCGCTCAAAAAGAAAATGTAGACATTATTGGACTTAGCGGTCTTATTACGCCATCACTCGATGAAATGGTGCATATCGCAAAAGAAATGACCCGTAGAGGCATGAAACAGCCTTTGTTAATTGGCGGAGCAACCACTTCTAAAATTCACACGGCTGTAAAAATTGCGCCAGCATACAAAGATGTGATTCATGTACTTGATGCTTCTAGGAGCGTAACTGTTGCAGGCTCTTTGTTAAGTAAAGATCAGCAAGCTTCATTTTTAAGTGACACGCAAAATGATTATGCTAAACTTAAAGATCAATTTGATAATAAAAAGCCAACCAAAGAATACCTCGCGTATCAAGATGCACTTGGTAATAAAATGGCTATCGACTGGAATATTTATCAACCAGTTACACCAACATTCACAGGCACTAAGTTGTATAAAAATGTTGAGCTTTCGATTTTAAGAGAATTTATAGACTGGAAACCATTTTTTATTACTTGGGAAATGCACGGAAATTTTCCAGCCATTTTAACAGATGAGGTTGTTGGAAAAGAAGCCAGTAAACTATACGCAGACGCCAATGCATTATTAGATACCATTATTGCCAATAATTGGTTAACTGCAGATGGTACCATTGGATTTTGGCCAGCTAGTAGTGAAGGGGACGATGTAACTGTTGTAGCAGATAAACCTGTAAAGCTTTCTTTTTTAAGACAACAAATTAAAAAAGCACCAGGTCAACCTAACTTTTCATTGGCCGATTTTATAGCACCAGCCTCCAGTAATACCAAAGATTTTATAGGCGCATTTGCTGTAACTATAAAAGGAATTGAAAAACATATTCAGGCTTTTGAAGCGCAGCATGACGATTACAATAAAATTATGTTGCAAGCCCTAGCAGACAGGCTAGCAGAGGCTTTTGCCGAATACCTACACTTGCAAACTAGAAAATCAGATTGGGGTTATGCGCCTTCTGAACAATTAGATAACGCAGCACTCATTGGAGAAAAATATGTAGGCATTAGACCGGCGCCAGGTTATCCTGCATGTCCCGACCATACCGAAAAATACAAGCTGTTTGAACTGTTAAACGTTAAAGATTCAATAGGTATTGAGCTTACAGAAAACTTAGCGATGTATCCTGCATCATCTGTGTGTGGATGGTATTTTGCAAATCCACAAAGCACTTATTATGGGCTTGGAAAAATTATGCAAGACCAGTTAAAGGATTATGCGACCAGAAAAAATATGTCGTTAGAAGAAGCAGAACGTTGGCTTAGACCTGTATTAGAATAATGTTGTAATACATTATACTTTTTCAAAAAGCCACCATAATCTTTTGCGGGGCTTAACGGTATAGTTCTTTTTGACATAAGCTTGTATATACTGCATGCCTTCATCAATATCGTCGGTAAAAAGCATCAGTTTTTTATCTGCCTCAGAAATGGTTCCTTTGACAACCATAGCATCAATCATGTCTATTAACGGCTGAAAATATTCTTTGCCATAAATCACAATAGGAAAATCGTTGATCACGCCTGTTTGAGCAAGTGTTAATGTTTCAAAAAATTCATCCATTGTTCCAAAGCCACCTGGCATGATAACAAAAGCGTAAGAATATTTTACCATCAAAACTTTTCGAATAAAAAAGTAATCGAAAGTGATCCACTTGTGCATGTACGGATTGGGCTGCTGTTCAAAAGGTAGTTTAATATTGCAACCCACAGATGTTCCCCCCGCCTCCATGGCCCCCTTATTGGCAGCTTCCATAATACCTGGCCCTCCACCCGTCATAGTGGTAAAACCTAGTGCTGCTATTCGCTTACCAAATTCGGCGGCTGCCTTATAATAAGGATGATCAGGCTGATACCTGGCTGAACCAAATACGGTAATACAAGGATCCACAAAATGAAGTGTTCGAAAACCTTTTATAAACTGAGTAAATATATCCCATGCAAAGGATAACTCATTGATACGAGGTTTGGGGCCATCTAAATAAACAAACTCTTTTGCGGGTATAATTCTTTCTGTTTTTTCCATAATTGTTGGAGCGCTTAATTATTAACGAAAGTGGTGTAATAAAATTGTCATTAATAAAAGACAGGTTGTAATTTAGCCACTCTATGAAAAGAATGCTCTATTTGTGCCTACTCTTATTGGTGGGAATTCAATTGCCTGCACAAAAAAAGGCGATCATTGAATCTATCAGAAGCTACTCTATGTTTGGTCCAACCATGCATTATTTGGAGGATCCAACTGTTCAGACAGGCATTTCTTCGAAAATTAAAACCTTTTTAAATAACTATTACGACCTGTCTTTAGTAGATGAAGCACTTCCCATACAAATTTACACAAGCCCGGATGCACTCAAAAACAACAACGCAACTTTTAGAACGAGTGATACAAGTACCTGGCACTTATTTATAGAGTTGTACGAGTATGACCCGTCCACTTTTATGGCAGGCTCCATGAGTCAATTGGAAGACAGTGTAATTATCAATAAATCAAAAAGTGTTTTTCAGATAAGTGTTTTACTCGCCAATGGTCAACAACAAATCATCAATGACCAAAATATTTTTGCGGCCATAACAACAACAGAAAGCAGTGGCGGAGGTATTAGTCCTAAAAATATTTTTTTAACTAAAAAAAGTTTCCTCTCTCTCGTAAACGTTGGATTAGAGATGGCATTAGATAGTTCCAACCAAACAGAACTAATTGAAATTAAAGCGCCTCCTGTGTATTACGCCGATAACTTTATTTTAAAGCAGCTCAAAAATGCTACCAAAATAGAAGTAAACAATACAAAAAATCTTTGGCGATTTAGTATGGCAGGGAACTCCGAAGTGCTAAGAATGGGGGAAGAACTCTATGACGAAATTTGGGTGAAGCGAAAATTAATTGATAGTAGCACAACACCATTATTGCTTTCGAAAATGAAAGAAACGGGCAATATGGCTAGTTCTGATTTTATTTATTTAAGACAGGAGTGTAGAGATGTTTTCCAAGACAAAAATTATAGCATCAAAATTGCAAGCGAGATAGATCCGTTTAGTCAGGCTACAAGTAAAAAGGAGATATTTACCAATTTTGTGCCGGGCCCAGTGAACCTTATGCTCCAAGGAAAAGATACCGTGGCCGTTTTTGGAATATTTAAAAATGTGGGCGATCCCGTCAAACAAATTTATTTAGACAAAACCACCAATGGCATAGACAGCAGCTCCACAGCAAGTATTAGCAAAGAAGCGTATACTTTTAAACTCTTTTATGATTATCAAATGACGGGTAAAATAAAAGGAAATCAATTTACGATATTCAATTTTTGGAACAATGAAATGAAAGAGTTGTATCTAAACAATCAGCTCATTTGTATTGTTAAAGGAAAAACAGATCCAGAAAATATAATACTCATTAATGGCTATAACAACCCAACAATGATTAAAGAATTATTACTCATTGCTTACAATAAATTTTTATTATAAATGCGCGTTATTTCCTACAATGTAAATGGCATCAGAGCCGCTATTAAAAAAGGTTTTGTTGAATGGCTTTCCCAAAATCCAGCAGATATTATTTGTTTACAAGAAACCAAAGCCACCAGAGAAGACGTTGATACTGCTGAAATTGAAAACCTAGGTTATACGAGCTATTGGTTTTCGGCACAAAAAAAAGGATATAGTGGCGTTGCTATTTTTACAAAAATAAAACCGGACAATGTGGTGTATGGAACAGGTATTGAGCAGTCCGATTTTGAAGGCAGAGTAATCCAAGCGGATTTTGGATCCGTCACCATTGTGAACGCGTATTTTCCATCTGGTACCAGTGGCGACGAAAGACAAAATTATAAATACCAATGGCTCTCAGAATTTGAACAATACTTAGCAGTACTAAGAAAAAAAAGACCTCAACTAATTGTAGTAGGTGATTATAATATTGCACACCGTGAAATTGATATTCATGACCCAAAAGGCAACAAAAAAAGTTCCGGATTTTTACCAGAAGAGCGCGCCTGGATGGATCAGTTTTTAAATACGGGTTGGATAGATAGTTTTAGACAACTCCATCCTGAATTTGTAGGAGGATACTCTTGGTGGAGCCAGCGGTTTCCGTCTGTGCGGTTACAAAACAAGGGATGGCGTATCGATTATATATGTGTAACAGATTCGCTCACAGCGGCTTTAAAAAGCGCTTCAATTTATCCAGACGTCAAACACAGTGACCACTGCCCTATTTTTTTAGAATTAAGCCTTAAAAAGCCCAAATAATCCATTTAATTCTATTCTATCATGTTGATTTACAACGTAACCACCAAAATTGACCCAAGTATTCACGAAAACTGGGTAAACTGGATGAAAAACACACATATTCCTGAAGTGATGCGTACCGGTTGTTTTACCCAACATCATTTTGTTCGAATTTTAGACATCGATGATAGTGACGGACCTACCTATGCCGTGCAATATTTTATGGAAAATAGGGAACAATATGACAAGTATATAGACACACACGCAGCAGCCTTAAGACAAGGCGCCACAATGCTTTGGGGCCCATTAACAATAGGTTTTAGGTCATTAATGGCAGTTGTGAATTGAGTGTGGATAGATTTAAATTTTCATTTTGGTAATCACAAATCTTCATTATATTGTTCTACAACCCTTATGGGCATTGAATCTTAGGTAATATCTCCTGAAACCCTTTACTGTAAAGGGTTTCGTTACTTTCAGTAAACTTATTTTTTACTTTCCGCTTTTTATAAAAAGCCTGTAATCCCTTTGCTTAAAGGATTTGGCGCATTCCACAAAGCATCATTTTTAATAAAAAAATTTTGCTAAACGAGAAAAGCGGATAAATTTGTTTTGTTATTCAAACAACTAAAAAAATCATTTATGAACAAAGCAGAATTAATCGCGCAACTTGCTGAAGATGCTGGTATCACTAAAGTACAAGCTAACGCAGCT
>Ga0222712_10001542_pt1 | contig 28177 bp, 18 predicted proteins | sample C33_657DmetaG_FD_165043 | JGI IMG/M metagenome (GOLD analysis project Ga0222712, IMG submission 165043) | Estuarine water microbial communities from San Francisco Bay, California, United States - C33_657D | ecosystem: Environmental > Aquatic > Marine > Unclassified | place: USA: California... | reverse complement strand
TAAGTAGATATCAAGTAGCCAAGTCCAAGCCTCGTCAAGTTGCTGGTGATGATACTGTTGTTGGATATTACATTGGTAAGAATTATCCATTAGGTATAACTCCATAATTTATGTCTAGTTTACTTAGCAATGACGAAAGAACATCTTTTACAAGCAGTATCAATGATCATTTTGATACTTTTAAAAGAAATATAACCATTTTTATTGAGCCAAAGCAGAACTTCAATAATTCATCATCTCAAAAATATCTTCCCGGTTATCAAGCTTCAGTTACAGCGAATCCTGCTCTCACAATTATAAGTGCAGTTCATGAAGCTATTGTAACTTATGGAGATTTCAATCGAAATGTATCTCCAAGTATTGGAAAAAATACTGATTCAGGATTAGTAAAAATTAAAGTCAAACAAACTACTTACGATTATATTAAGGCTAATAAGATAGTTAAGATTACAATTGATGGAGACAGTTTCAATATTGCTTCCGTAGGTCGCCGCGCTAATTTCTTAAACAAAAATCTTGGATCTGCTCTTGGAGAAATCTTCTATATATTTGAATTAGAATATACCAAATGATATGGGATATACTAAATTAGATATTAAATCAATTAGACTAAAAGCTTTATCATCTACAAAAGCTAAAGAAAAAGCTTTAGAAAAAGCCGAGAAAAAAGTGACTCAAGAAAAAAACAAATTAATTGAAGCTTTTGACAATCATGAAGTTACTAAAGAAATTGCGGCGGGACCAAAAGCTTCAAATACAAGTGGAACTTTAGGTGGGTATGGGAATTTATTCAGCTTTATAGGTTTTGAAGCAAATACTGATCCTATAATTCCAATCAAAGAGCTTTTAAACGAAATTGAAGTAAAGAATATTAAAAAAAATGGAGATGAATATAGCGTTACTGTTAAATATCCATCTCAAAATGAAATATCAAAAGTTACTCCTTTGCCTTTTGAAAATGGAAGAAGTTGGGCTATAGGAATAGAAAAAGGAATAAGCGGATTTACGCAGTATATTTATATTAAATTTTTAGCAGGTAGATCTAAAGAAGGTGTTCAATCTGATAAAGCTAAAGGCTTAGGATCTTTTAAAAAACAAGACTATTTAAATTCATTATTACAAGATTTCATTAAGAATATAAAAGGTAACAAAAAATGATAATTCAATTTGAAAATAAATTAGTGTCGAGTTTTATATTATATATCGACAATCAAGTCCTTAAAAAAGGTCAAGCTTATACAGTTCAAGCTGTAAATTTTAATAAAGTTGATGACTCTTTTCAAGTAAATGGAGTTGACTATTATTCTTTTAATAGCCCATTTGATCAATTGGTATCAGATATTTCTATACCTTCAGGAGGATTTAGTGGAATTTCTATAAATGGACAAAATTTAGATTTAGGAGTTAGCGGCTTTTATGGAATAAATTATGATGGTGGTCAAATTTATTTTACAGGAACTCAATATTCAGGATCGACAGTAGCCGCATCTGGATGTATAAAAGATTTTAATGTATATTTAAATAACTATACTGAAGAAGAATTATTATTTGAAACTAGATTTGAACTTCGCGCAAAAGCTACTGATCAAGTTATAAATTCATCTTCTGCTTTAAGTTCTAAATATATTTCTTATCCTGCTATTTTCATAAGAATGGAAAGTGCAAAAGGCGAGGATTTTGCATTTGGAGGGCTAGATAAAATGATATCTAATTTTAGATGTTTAGTTTTAGCTGAAAATACATTTGCCTTAGATGCTGTTTGTTCTATATTAAAAGATCTTAGAAAAACAGAATTTAATATTATTGATCCTGCCACTTTGCCATTCTCTAATTTTGGCGCAATAACTGGCTCAGGATATAATTATGATACTCAAGTAGCTACTCAACCAGATAAGTCATTGATATGGGATATTTCAGTATCAAAAATATCATTTTCAGATAGTAAAATAAAATTAACAAATCCTCAAGTTTGTTCGGCAATTGTTGATTTTGAAGTGTATTCATTTAGAAATCCAAGAAGTTAAATTTTTCGATTTCACAAACCATTTTTTTAAATGTAATTAATAAAAAGATAAAATATTATGGCAATAATTTCAAGAACAATTTATACTCAGGGCCAAGTTAAAATTCAATCGGGATCTGACGTTGGTCCTTGGGCCGTAATTTCTGGCGTACAAAACGCTTCAGTATCTTATAGCAGCCCAACTCAGACAGTAAATTCTTTCGGAAGCAGAGGAATTATAGATAACGTACAGTTAGAGCCAGAAACTGCTTCGACTACATTTAGTTTCGTTTTGCCTACTGCTACTGGAAATAGTTCTCATATTTCTCCAAGTATGATTAATCAGTTAATGAATAATTCTGTATTGGATGCTCCAGCTCCTATGCACGTTACTGTGGCGGGTGTTGGAAAAGTTATTAGTGGTTATTTGTCTTCAATAACAGTTAATGCTGCTGTTGGAGATTTAGCTACTTGCGAAATGACTTTTGAAGGTGTTCCTTCTGGAGGAATAGTCGGGAATGATTCTGATGGAGAACGTCCAGATCCAGTAGCATCTGTAGCCGCTGTTTCTTATCCAGTTTTAACTCCAGATAGAGTTAGTGGAATTGGTCCAACAGTAACCGAAGATGGAACTCCTGCTAGTAATGCTATTGGAGGATTTGGCGCTGCTGCTCAAAATGCATCTTTCTCTTGGGAAATTCCTGTCGAAAGAGTTATGAGTTTAGGAGATTTGCCTTCTAATGCTACTTCCTTTACAACTCCTCCAGGAACTTCATCAATGACTGTCGAAGGTATGGATATGCCTCTTGGAATTACAGGATTAGTTGTTGGTGGATATACGTTTGGCATTGGTACACAAGGAAAAGTAACAGCTAGAGAACATAATCTAGCAGTTGGAGATGTTGGAGCAACTTTCAACGTTACAGTTAGTTCTACTGCTGATGCTTGTACCTGCGTAGCTACTCCTTAATCATAATTAAATCTTTTTTACCCCAAAGAGTAATCTTTGGGGTTTTTTCTTTTTTAATTATAATAATATAAGGCGATGGATAAGAAAATAGTCGATACTATTTCTACTGATCAGTTTAAAGCTTTTCTATTAGAACAGATCAAACGTATTGTAAAAAAGGGTTATAAAACCCATTTACGATCATTAGATGATTTGCAGCAAAAACAATTGAAGATCATTTATGAAAATAAAAATAAAATCTCGCCAGAAATTATCAAATCTTTAACATTATTAGATGAAATGACTTTTTCTAATAACCGCAAAGAAATACTAGATATTGGTAATAATATAACAAGAGAGATAGAAAATTTATTTGATAATCTAGTTATCAATATTAATAATAAGGAAGATTTATGATACCAGAAAAGTGGATTTATTCTTTTACTTTAGATAAAGAAATTAGCGCGGATAAAACTGAAGTCAGTAAAGATGAAACTGGCGCGGAAATTAGAATTACTAAGTCAGTAAAAGAAAAGAAGCCTTTTGTTTTTAAACTAAAGAAGCCAAGTCGTAAACTTATTGAAGAAGCTGATATATTTTATGCAGCAAAAGTTGGTGAATATTTGAAGGCTGGATTGTTAAGCAAGAATCTTATCGCCAAGCGTCTTGAAAATGATGGCGGCGATCTAGGCGAAGAAACAAAGAAGGAATTTACAGAAGTAGCAAATAGTTATTACAAGGCTAGACTAGAAGTTGAAACTCTAGAATTAGAAATTAAAGATAAGAATCTAGACGCAGATAAGGAAAAACTAAAGACTGCTAAAGAAAATCTAGAAGATGTTAGATACAAGCTTACTGATCTTGAATATCGTAGAAATGCTATTTATGAACAAAGTGCTGAGTCTAAAGCTCTTAGTAAGCAGATTTTTTGGTATATTTTGAATATTACTTACTGGAATAAAGGTGATGAAAAGGCTGATTTCGTTCCTTATTTTGAAGGAAAGACTTTTGACGAAAAGTCTGATAGTTATGATTTGAAAGAAGATCAAGAGGCAGGAACTGAGTTCTTTAATGAACTTACCTCTAAATTAGCTTTCTCAATTAGTTATTGGTTTAATTCTTCAAATAAAGCTACTCAAGAAGATATTGACAAAGTATTGAGTGAGAATAGCTAGTGAATGAAGCAGTTCTAGATCTTCAGAATATAGATTCTCAAGAAAAGGCTTTCTTGCTTTTTCGGCATATTATTCTTGGCGCATCTTTTGATTATAGTAATAATTTCTACATAAAGCATAATTCTTTAATAGAAGCTACTTATATATCTGAATTTAATAAAACTTTAGAATCTGAATGTCATGCTAAAGGATTATTACGAGAAAAAGATAAACTAAAAGTATTATTTGAAAATACTTCTTGGTCAGAAGAGCAGGAAGAAGAATATCAAGAAAAATTAAAAAGAATTCAAGATCTTGAAATTTCAAAGAAAAAATTAGTCATTCCATTTCAGATTAAATCTGCTCAAGAGATTTTAAATAAAGAAATTGCGGAGCTTTCTCCATTATTTATAGAACGTGAAGACGCGATTGGGTTAACAGTGGAAAGTCATTGTAATAATAAAAATTATGAATATTACTTGCGGAATTTCTTTTTTAAAGATGAAAAGCTAACTAAGCCACTTTTTTCAGAAGAAGAATTTGAAGATATGGATATTATATTAATGAGAGATTATCACTCTTATTATAATGATTTTCAAAATATATTCTCTGATAGAAATCTAAAGAAAATAGCTTGCGCTCCAATAGTTTCCAATTCTTTCTTTTTATCTACATCTGCTAAAGATTTTTATGGTAAACCAATTTGCAATCTTACAGTAAATCAAATTAGTTTGTATAGCAACTATATTTATTTTAAAAATATAAGTTCATCTGCTGATTTTAAATCAGTTCCTCAAGAATATTATTCTGATCTAGGTAAAGTAGTAGATTACTATGATCAGCAGTATAGTATTTTGAATAGTAAAAATAACTCAAAAAAGAGATAAATCTTTCTTTTAAGTGTAATATTCAATAAGGCTTATGGCAGATACAATCATTACAGTTGGAGGAGATACAAGTCAATTAGAGAGAAACATTCAAAAAACTCTTTCTAAAGACTTTAAGCTATCAGGTCTTGACGCTAAATCATTTTCTCAACCTTTAGGTAAGATAAAGGGGCAACTAGGAGAATTCGAAAAATCTCTAGAAGCTTCTAATGCTCGCGTTGTTGCATTCGGCGCTTCTGCTGGTTCTATTTATTTATTAACTGATGCTTTTAAAAGCATGGTTAAAAGCACTATTGATGTAGAAAAAACTCTTGCAGATATAAATACCGTTATCAATGCAAGTGAAAAAGATATAAAATCTTTTGGAAATGCTATTTTTGATGTAGCTAATAAAACTTCTCAATCTTTTGAAACTGCCGCAGAAGCCGCTTTGGAGTTTTCAAGACAAGGTTTAGGTCTTGAACAAACTGCAAAACGTACATCTGACGCATTAACATTAGCAAGACTTTCAGGTCTTTCAGCCGCTGCTTCAGTAGAAGCTTTAACTGCCGCAGTAAATTCATTTAGTGATGCAGGTTTAAGTACAACTCAAGTTGTAAATAAATTAGCCGCAGTTGATGCTAAATACGCTGTAAGTTCAGCAGATCTTGCAGAAGCAATTAAGCGTGTAGGTAGTTCTGCTAGTGAAGCTGGAGTTAATATAGATCAATTAGTTGCGTTAGTAACTTCTGCTCAACAAACAACTGCTAGAGGTGGCGCGGTAATTGGTAACTCTTTTAAAACAATTTTTACAAGACTTCAAAGACCTAAAGTTCTTGATGACTTAAAAGAAGTAGGAATACAGACAACTAACGCTTATGGCGAAACGTTGCCATTGATTCAAATAATAACTCAATTGGCTAGAACTTTTGATACGTTAGGATCTGCTCAAAGAAGTCAAGTAGCAGAGCTTGTTGGTGGTGTTTATCAAATTAACATTCTTAAAGCTGTATTAGGAGATTTGTCTAAAGAGTATTCTACTTATTCTGGAGCATTAAAAGCTTCTTCTGGAGCTACAAATGAAGCAGAAGCAAGAATTGGAAAATTAGGAGAAACATTAGATAGCCAAATTAATAGAGTTACAAATAATTTAAAACGCGCAGGATCTATTGTTGGAGGGATGACAATTGCTCCAGCTTTAGAAAAAGTTTTATCAAATGTTAATAGTGTTTTAGAAACTTTTGCTTTAGGAAAAGAACCTCAAACTCTTGGAGAAAAAGCTGCAACAGGATTTTTAAAAGGATTGGGTGGTTTTATTTCTGGCCCCGGTTTAATGCTTGCTGCTGTCGGTGCATTTCAAATTTTTAAAAGATTAGCTACTTTCGTAGGAGATGCAGGAAAAACGGTTTTAGGATTAGGGCAAGCTGCTCAACAACAAGCTCAAATTCAAGCTCAAATTCTTCAAGTTTTGCAAAAAAATCCGCAAGTATATGCTCAAATTGAATCTGGAGCAATTTCTGTTCAATCAGCGGCCCAAGGATATTTAAATATTGTTAACGCTACAAATGCAGCGTTAGAAAGACAAAAAGCTATTGCTGCTCAAATGGCTGGAGCAGTAATGGGTGGAGGCGGAGGGATGATAATTCCTTCTTCTGGTGGTGGACGCGGAAAAGGTCGTGGACGCGCAGCGGGATATATGCCAAGCATTTCTGATCAAAAGAAAATGGAAGAAAATGATGCTCGCGCTCTTGGCGCACCATCTGGAGTTCGCGCTCATTTTGGCAAAGGAACAATTGGCGGCAAAAAGTTCTTGATGAATAATCATGAAATTGAAATTCCTAATGCAGGAGCAAATGGAGATTCTGCTGTTATTCCTAAATATGCAGCGGGAACTCCTATTGGAAATTTAATGAATTTAGGAGTAGGAAAAGGTTTAAAAAATCTTTATGATATTAATAGTCCAATAGATACTTATATAGATCCATTGGCTGGAATAATAACAAGAGAAGCTTTACCAAAAACATCAGAACAATATGATAATGCGGCACAGGTAAAAATTAATCAAGCTCTTGCTATTGATAAAAAAGGTAATCCTATAAAAGGTAAACAGCCTGTAGCTATATCGACATTAAAATATAAAGGTGTTGAGCTTTCTAATTATTTATCTCCTAAATTTAATCCAAATACATTAGCGAATACGAATGAGGCTGCGAGAAGAGGAAATATTAATAATATAAAAGGGGCTTTGGCAGAAATAGATACGTTTAAAGCGTTAAATAAAATGGGTCTTGATCCAAAAAAAATGGATTCTATTTACGGAATAGATTTTAGTGCAAAAAATGATGATTTATATGAAACAAAAGCTACTAAAAAATTAGTCCCAGATAAAGCGATAGTAGCTAAAGCTTTAACTTATATTGGTCAAAAAGCTGCAAAAAATGGAAACTCTTTTAATGGTAATGAAAAAAATGATAAAGTACCTCTTCCTCCATTAACAGTATTTCAATCAAAAGGTTTAGCGTCTGGATATATTCCTAGATTTGCTGCTGGAGATGGCAGTATTTCTCTAAAAGATTACATGATGATGAAGTATGGAGAAGTTAAAGATGCTTCTTCATTAGGCGGCGCGGCTTTAAATGCTGCTTATGGCAAAGGAGTTTCTTTAGATGAGCTTAGAAGCACTTCACCTAAATGGGCAAATTGGACTCCCGGTGGCGCAACTACTGCAATGCGTCAAGGCAGAGCAGAAGCTAAAAAACAAACTCAAATAAATCGCGCTAATAAATATGGTTATAGAAAAGTTATTCTCCCTTGGAGTAAAACTGTAGCTGATTTTGGCGGCGATCCTAATGAATTTGGTGATGCTTATGAAAATCTCGTAGCGCAAAAGTTTGGCGCAAAAAGAGGCGATAGATTTAAACGCGCAAATGATTATCCAGGAATAGCGGGAAAAACACCTCAGTCTAAATATAATTATACTGATGTAGATTTTATCGTTCCAAAAGTCGCTGGAGATTTAAGTCAAGGAGGTTCTTTAATTGAAGCTAGAGGTGGAGATAAAAAGAATTATAATGCGAGTGATATATCTAAGAAATTTGATAATTTCTTTAAGAATAATCCTTCTTATGATTCTAATAAATGGAATAGAATATTAGTATCTCGTAATGCTGCTGGATATATACCTAGATTTGCCAAAGGATCTAAACAAAAAAGAAGAGCAAGATATTATAGAGATAATCCTCTTCCTTCTCCTTCGTTAAGTTTAGTTCCTAGCGGAAAAGAATACACAGGTGAATTAGCTAATTTGCCAGCCAAACCTGCATTAAAACTTGCGCCTAGATTTACTCAGGAAGATTTATTGCAGCAAAGAATTGCAGACGCTGAATCTAAATCATTAGCTAATAAAAAAGCAATGGCAAGAAGAGCGTCTGTTACTGTTAAACCAGATGCGTTGGCTCCCAGACAAACTGGATATAAATCTACATTTTTTTCAGCTTCTGAATCGTCTGCTGGAGATCCAGCAGTTTTAAAAGCTTTGGATAGAAGAGAAAGAAAACTTCAAAAAAATCTTAATAAACGTTCGTATGTATCCGCTCCTAGTTTAGGAGCAGCAACTGTTTCTCAGGCAAGCACTCCTTCTGTCGCTTCTGTTGAAAATGTTGTTAAAAAAGCAGGTAAAGGAGGGAAAGGTTTAGGAGGAGAAACTGGAGGTGCTAAAATGGGTGGTGCCGCAACTTCTGGTGGAGGATTAACTAAATTAATGGGAATGAGCTTTTTAGCTCATCAAGCTTTAAGTCAATCTGAAGTTTTTGGCGGAATGAGTCCAGAAAAAGCTCAAATGGCGCAAAATATTTTAGGAGCTTTTGATCAATTTGCAGCAATTAAAGGTTTGCAAGAAGAATATTTTTCTAAAGGAGCAAAACCTACAGGGGCAATAGGAAAGGTGCTTAATAGTAAGATGAATTTGGGAAAAGGTTTAGTAGGAAAACTAGGAAAAAGTTCTATTGGAAAAGGTATTACAAGTTTGGCTTCAAAAGGATCTGGATTATTGGCGAAGTCTGGGATCGCATCTCTTGGGGGAGTCGCTGCTAGACTTGCTGGTCCAGTAGGTTTAGCTTATACAGCAGGGCAAATTGGATCTGAAGCAATTGATTATTTTGGAACTCCAGGTAGTTTTGGAAAAAGACAAATAAATAAAGAACAAGGAGATGCTGTTAAAGAATTAGAAAAATATAAAACTGAAACTGGAAAATCTATTTCAGGTTATGTTTCTGCTGCTTCTAGTAAATATGGATTAGGAAATGAAGATTTAGGCGCATTAAGAAAAGGAGCCATTGGTAATATAGCAAATGATCTTGGCGGAATGGAAGGTGTAAGCAGATTATTGAAAGAAAGCGGTGGTGCTGGAGGAGGAAAAGGAAGCGCTGATACTTTTACAAAAAATATAATATCTTCTCTTCAATCTTTAGGTAAAGAAGTCGGAGATTTAGCTGATCCTAAAAATTTTGGAAAAGCTAAAGATTTAGCTGCTGGACTTATTAGTGAAGTTAAAAAATTTGAAACTTTAAAATCTACTACTAAAACTTTTAATGAAGTTAGTACTGCTATGACTACGCTTACATCAAAAGCGAACATGGTGTTAACTGTTTTAAGAGATTTGTCTCAAAAAGAAGCTGCTAGAGGAGAAGCTTTAAAGAAAAATTTTGGCGGAGGAGTTGAAGGGTATTTAAATCCATCTAAAACTGCTGAAGCTAATATAGGAATTGATAAAGCATTAAAAACTCTTAACGATCCAAGATTGGTAGGAAATCAAATGGAAAGAGGAAGAGCAGCTAATGAATTTTTAACAAGAACTAAAGAATTGGGCATTGATATTGATCCTAAAGTAAGAGAGCAAATGAGTCAAATAATGGCTCAAGGCATGAAACAATTCCAAGGACAGAATCTTGGATTTTTAGGAAGACTTGGAGGGTCATATAGAAATGATTTTGGTCTTAGAGCAGGAATGATTAGAAGTGATGCAGCAATGAATGCGGTAACTAATAAAGCTGGTTTAACATCTCAGCAATATCAACTTTCAGATAATCAACAAGCTGTTGAAGCTGGATATTTAAATCCTCTTCAAGGAAAAGCTATGTCTTTATATGGAAATAGAAATGCTATTCAACCTTTCTTAGAGACTGAAAGAAAAATTCAACAAAGAAAAGATGATTTTGATCGTTTAACACAAGGTAGAATTAAAGGTAATGTTCCTGAAAATGTATACAATGAAGTCGCGCAAAAAATGATCGATGCCTCTAAATTGCAAGGTAATGCTACAGATTTAACAGGTCAAAAGGAAGCTCTTAAAAAAATGGAAGAAGCTTTTTCTGGATTAGATGAAAAATTAATGGTTATCGCTAAATTTGGAGAGCAATTCACTCAAAATGCAACAAATCTTAATGTTAATGGAGCAGTAGAAGTCAAATTAAGTAAGGACGCTCAAAAATATCTAGATATTACTACAAGTACAGTTGAATTCTTTACAGGCAAGAAAGAGAAAACTGTACAACCACCACCTCAAAATTTTGGAGGTTATTAATAATTTAATATGCCTAATTTTAATATAACTACTATTCTAGGTTATTCCTTAAAAAAGGAGTATGTAGGAACTATGAATTACAGAAATGTAATTACCATAGAAGTAGAAGCTTTATTTAAAACAACAGAAAGTTCTGCATATTTAACAGATCCTGCTGATTATGTATATCCTGAAGTATATCAAAATTCATTAACACCTATATCTTTAAATGGCAATGGATTTGGATTAGGAAGAGTAATTTCATTTTCTCAACCATCTAGCGTTAATTTTGATGAAAATGGATTAAAACTTTGGAAAAGAAAAATAACAATTGAACTTTATGAAGTTGGAGATAATTCAAATACTCCAAATGATGCGGCAAACACGTTTTACGCACGATTAAAAAATAATTTATTTGATAGCAGAATTAGAGAAATAACAGAAGATTTTAATTTTACAGATGATGAAGGCGGCAATTTAGGATATACTCATACTGTAACTGTAGCTTGCGTCGATTTAATAACTTCAGGAAGTCCAAACAATAATACTGAGGCTGCGGTTTATTTAGCTCGTCAAAAAGCTCAAGCATTAATTGAAAGTGAAGTTAATTTTGGTTATCTAGGTAATTTAGCTAATTTATACGGAAAAGCTGGTAAAAGAACTTTTTCTACAGACGTAGATGTAATTAATGGTAGAGTTACAATAATTAAAACATTTACATCTTTTTTAGTTAAATATCCAGCGACATATTCTTTTGCAGTTCAAGACGATGGATCGATTAATATTTCTGAATCAATAACATTTAAAAATAAAGATTTAGCGACAAGAGTTGATTTAATCGGCGGCATTGTTTCTATTTTAGATAATGTTAAAGCAAATGCTTTTACAAGATGCCAAGGATATTTTAATATATATAAACTTTTTATTACTAATGATCGATCTGTAGATAGTTTATCTGCAAGTGTAATATCTTTGCTTTCTATAAATAGAACTTTTAATGAAGAGTCTCAGGAATATACTCAGCAGATGGTTTTTTCTAATGCTAGAAATTTAAGAAATAACTATACTTTAGAAATTAATCAAACTATATCATCTGATGGCAAAGGAATAACAACTGTTTCTGAAACAGGTAATTTCGTATCAAAATTAAAAAAACAAAATGGGACTTCTCAGCCATCTATTACTTCGACAATTAGAGGATATATAGATTCTGAACAAGCAAATAGTTTGTCTAGAGCGGTTAAATTGTATGATATAAATTATAAATTATCATCTCTTTCTGCGCCATTGAAATTAATTAATTCTACTAGAACGTTAAGTTCTAATGGTAAAGCTTTTGGATATTCTGTAACATTTAATAATGATCCAAATTTTGTTAGAGATGGAGTTATAAATACAATTAACAGTAAAATAAGCTCTACTTTGCCAAAGAAGATCGTAAAGACATATATTGTGCCGGGATACCTTAATAATAAAAATATTTTTTCTCAAGAGAATGATCAATCTTCTCCTGGATCTTTAAGCGTAACTCAATCAGTAGTATTGAAAAGAAATGATAATAATAAAAGTCCAGATTTAGTAAATAAACCAACTTCTGCTATTAATTCGGTATACAATAGATGTTTACTTACTTTATTTAATAGATTGACTGGGTTTGGATTGGGAGATCCAAATAATTTTATTATAAACTCTATCTCATTTTCTTATAATTCTACTAGAAACTTAGAGATGACAGTATCTATTACTTACTTCGTAGCTTCTAATAAATTCGGCCCTAAAACAACTTTATATACTAATTAATATGTCTTTTACTGCTACATACAGTGGATTAAATTCAAATACTGCCCCAAAGAGTCCTTGGGCTGATATTATTCCATATATTTCAGTAGATAAAAATAAAACTTGGACATCTTCAAAGATATCTACAGAAGAAACAGTTTCTTTAAATGGTCAATTAACTTTGAGTGGATTTAATGCTTTAGGAAGCAGTCCAGCAACTTATGGGTATTCTTCTTCCCCAATTGTTGGATTGTCTTTTACTACTGGATACATTCAAGTTTTTAGAGATGCTTTTTCTAGAAGTTATGGGGAATTATTAGTAAAAAATGCTGGAAACAATAAGATTGTTTCTGGAATTTATTATGTAGATTCAATTCAGTTTGATTCTCAAAATTATATAGGAGCAATTAATTATTCAGTTAATTTAGCTAGAATAACTGAAACAACTTATAGCGGATTAAATCCATCTGAAACTATTTCTTTTTCTGAAGATGGCAATGGTATTGTAAATATTACTCATTCTATTTCTGCGGAAGGTGTTGGCGCGGCATTTAATGGAAATAATTCTATCGCTTTTGATTCTGTAAAAATTTTTGTTCAAAATTCTACAGGAGTAGCAAGAATTAAAAATCTTTCATTTTCTTCTGGATTTGTACCAACTGGAAGCGGAGCTTCTGGTGTTTATATATCAGGAGGAAATTCTAGTAATTTAATATTAGTATCTCAAACTGAATCTATCAATAGAATGGCAAATAGATATTCTGTTGATGAGGTTTTTAAAATAGATAATATTTATAATGGAGAATATGGAACAAAACGATTCTCTGTGAATTTTAATTCTGGAATTACAGATGAATATAATGTTGTAAGTGTGACTTGCAATATACAAGGCGCAAAAGATAAAGCATTCAGTGGAGTTACAGGAATGTTATCTAATATTACTGGGCAAATGTATAATGCTGCAACTGGCATTTATGGAAGTACCACTGAATTGTGTCCAATTCCTATAGCTTTTAATGTTGATACGACTAGAATGATAACAGGATATTTAGATGGAACAAATATATCTGAAGTTGATGGGTCTTCTTCTATAACTGTTAATTGTTCTTTCGACAATAGCTTAAATGGAACATTTTTCGATTACGATATTTCTTTTTCTTCTGATGAACAATCTAATATTACATCCTTAGATATAAATGGAGTTATAAAAGGAAGAGGATTACATACAGCTCAAAAATTTTATGACGCTTCTGGATATTTATTTAATACTTTATTAACTAATCAAGCGGATGTTGGAACAATGCTTTTTAATAAAGCTGTTTCTGGATTTAATGCTTCTGCTCCAACAGCAAATACTAATTTATGTTTTGGAGTTATCGGAGAAAGAGGTGGGCAATCTTTTGGATTTGTAAAAGAAAAAGGTCAGTCTAATATTGAAATGAATACTGGTAAAGGAGAGATTACTTTATCAGCTTCTTTTTCTGATGAGGCCGCAGTATCTGGATACAACAATTTTTCTTGGTCTACATCTGCTGAAGTTGGAATGCCTTTGCTTGTAGCTAAACCTTCTTATAAAATAAATGGATTTAATTTAATTCAAGATATAGGAGTAAATCAAAAAACTGCTTATACTTTTGATGGATCTTTTGAATTTACAACTGGATCTCAAGGAGCAATACCAATTCTTTCTGCTGCATCTCAGCCTCATACTGGATTATTGAAAAAAATGATAGAAGCAGAAGGTATAGCGTCAACAGAAGTATCAAATCAACAAGAAGGAAATTCTGGTATTGTTTTAGAAAATTATAATAAGAATTTTGATTTTGTAAGCGGATCAAACTCTAATAGTAATGATTATCTAGGATCTGGATTTAATGTTGGATTGTCAACTCCAGCGCAACCATTAGCGGTATACTCGACATATAAAGTAAAATAATATGAATAAATCAGCTTTACAAGCTTATCTAAATAATAATAATCTTCAGCCAGATGGAGTTTATGGATATTATGAATTTAATACTGGATACAAGAACTTTTTGTATAATAATTATTATAGCGGCCAAAATTATGTTTTATTATCCGTAACTGGAATTTCTATTGCTAGTGGCGGTGGTGGTTACGCTTCTTCATCAACAATAAATAATAGTGGTGATTTAATTTCTATTAGTGGAGAACAAAAAAATATTCCATTTTTAATTACAGCTTCTGCTGGTGCAGTTACTTCTGCTTATATTGACGCTGGAAATGTTGGAGGAAATGTTGGGGGAAACGTAGCTGGAAATCCAGCTAATTATACTGGGCTTTATTATGAAGTGCCAAGTTTTACTATATCTAATACAACTGGAACAGGATTAGCTTTAAATATTAAAACTGTACCAAATATTGAATCTGGAACAAGATATGATTTAAATCCATTTTTAGCTAAAGGAACTTCTGGGATGATTAAATCGGCAATTGAAACTGATTCATTAAGTCTTGGGTCTGGATATTTTACTGGAAATGGAAGTTTAGAATTCTCTTCAGGGTTTAACGATGTTAATTGGACGATGTTTATTGATTGCAAAATCGATTCTGAATTTGCGGTTGGAAAATCAAAAATAATTCTTACCTCTTATTATGATTGGCTTTCTCAAAGTGGATTTGCTGTTACTATTGATGATAGCAGAGATTTAAATTTTGAATATAGAGAAAGTGGAAATCAAATTAATTCATATTCAACTCATTTACCTATTGAAGAAAATAATTTAATTTCAATTTCTAAAGATGATGCCAGCAATACTATTTTGATAGGAAAACATGATTTATCTGAAAATAAACATGAATTTGAAAAATTTCAAGTTGTATATACTAAAGGCGCTCATTTATATGTAGGAGGATTCAGACTTAATGCTTATCAAAATACTGGATATACTGGTTTTAGTGGTTATATAAATGAAATATTATTTTTAAATCAAAGTTGCAATTCTGATCAATTAACTGAATTATCTAACTTGTTTGCGATTACAGGATATTCTCCAGCTACTACAGGATCAGTTATTACAAACTATCCATTAGTAACAGGAGTAGATTCTGCCGCTTTGATTACAACTAGTTCTGGAAATATTGGATACGAATTATATTATGATGCTGTTGGTAACGCTTATTATCCTTCTGGAATAAGTGGCGCAATAAATCAAACTGGGATTTTAATTTATTATGATCCAGTAAATTCAGGACAGCTTGAAGAAGTGGTAAATATAAATGAAATTTTTTATGTTAATTCAGGATTAAGAACTAAATATGCGCCAAAATATTTATCATTTAATACTCAAATAGAAAATACAGATGCGATGGAAATTTATTATTATTCATCTTTTGATTCTTCTAAGTCTTCCAGTTTACAACCTAATTTTTCAGCAACTCCAGGAAAATTATATTTTAATACAGGAATTTCTGATATTAAATTTAATTTATATGATAATGGAATTCGTCAAGTTTCAGGAGTTGATTATGATTATACTGCTAATAATAGTGTTATAGACTCTAATTCTTATACATCCTATTCTAATAATATAGATGATAATGTATTTATATCTTCGCTTCCTGAATCTGTATCAGTAATTTCTGGATTTTCTTTTACACCAACTCAAGGAGTAAATTATACATATTCTTCTTTTCCTTTCTCATTAGCGAATGATTCTGGATATTTCTTATATTTAAATGGACAAAAGTTAATTCAAGGAACTGGATTTGATTATGCTACATCCGCAGGAACATTAACAATTAATAATGCTTCTTATAATTATGATAGTGGCAATATTGATATAGCAAATATAAGATCAGGATCTCCAAGAACTTATATTAATTCTTATGGAGTTGTTGGAGCTAATTTTTACACAACTGGAATTAATAATATAGTTATTGATGAAAATATTTTCTTAAATGGGCAACGATTAATAAGAGATATAGATTATGTTAAAGTATCTTCTGGAGATTTAAGAATTAGAAATGCAATTATAGCAGAACAAACTTTTGCTTTTTTCACGGGAGAAACAGGGTTTTTTAATGTATAATAAATAAAGGCTTTATGGCAACACCAACAGTAGCTGTATCTACAAATACAAACATAGAGAAGATTGGATCTATAAAGGTTCTATCTTCTACTAGCGCAACAGCAAATGAAAAAAGTGGTCTTATTTTTGGAGGATATGGTTACTCTTCTGATGTTCAAGCTAATAATGGTGAAGGATATTCTATATCTATTAAAGTCATTAGCAAAAATGGTAAATATGATATATCTTCTGCCGATTTAAATGTTACATCTAAGGGAAGTAAAAATATAATTGTTGGTAATTTCACATTTTATGATTTTTATTTAGTTTCATATTCAATTGATAAAGAGGTAGAAAATTCTATACTTACATTAACTTATAAAGACAAATCTATATTTATGGATAAAGTTTTTATAGGTTTATTTAATTATCATTATGGAAATGCTTTTGACGCTAAAGGACAGTTTTTTCAAAATGAAGGGATTTTAAATGGAGAAACAACCGTAGCTACTTTTAAATATAAATGTAATGATAGTCCTACAGGAATAAAAAATGCTTTTTTAAGAAGATATCCGAATAGAGTTCAAACAGTACAGGCTGCTCAAATTATTTATAATAAAAACGCTTTAGAGCTTTCTAAATTTGCTACAAAACCAGATTTTTTAACTTCTGACGCCTTTTTTTGTCAATATAATTATAAAGACTTTGGAGTTAATGGAGGATATATAATTTTAGGAAGAGAAGAATTAAACGAAGAAAATTGTTCGCTTCCAGAAGTATCTTATTGTTTTAAAGATTTAACTTCTGCTTTAGCTTATGCTGATATACCTGGAATTATTAATTTTAATTTAGGTAAAGATAATGAAATATATAGAATTTTAAGAAGAAATTACTTTGGATCTTTAAGAAATGTATTAGATCAATGGGGAGGAGATTTTGGATTTAAATTTTATTATCAACCTAAAATAGATTTTAAAGTTAAAGATTATTCAAATTCTAATTCTACTCCTGTTTTAAAAACCATATCAGAAGGAATTAAGTTAATTAATCTTACTTCAACTTCTACAACTTTAAAGAATTTAAATTCTTTGTTTGATTCTACTAGTTCTAAGTATGACGCTTCACTTCAAAAAGTTGTAGAAAGTTTATCTTCAAATGCTACTTTAGAAGGAACAAGAAAAACAAACGTTATAACTCCTATAAGAAGAGATGCTAGAACTTTTAATTCTGAATCTTCTTCTATTAATTATAAAACTACCACAGCTTTGCCTTTAGGGTATTTGCCGTCATTTAATTTAAATGATCCTGCTGGTAAAGAAACTATTATCGGAGGAACTTTATCTATCTATGATCCACAATTAAGAGATCTATATCATCTAAATAATAAAAATTATAAAGCATTAGGAATAGTTGGTACATATATTGATTTGACAGTGGATTCTGGAGATTATAGTCCTTTTATTGGATCTAGTTTAGATTTTCTCCAGACTTTTGGAACAACTCCAACGTCATCTCCATCTGATATATTATCAGATTATATAATATTGTTAGCTATATATAGTGAAGACAGGCATTCTCTTATTAAAGATTGGGAAAAATCTGTAATGGCTGATTATTATAATCAGTATTATATGGTAGCAAATCAAGGAGAAACTTCTTCTTGTAATAATTTTAGCAATTTTTCAATTTCATATTCCACTGTTCCTCCATCTCAATCTTATATAGCAAATCAGTTACCATTTGTTAAATTATTAGCTGGGCAATATGGAAATGATGAAATGGATTTCAAATTTGGATCTAAAAAATATAATCCTATATTTAAGGCAGAAAATCCTTTTGGTCCCAACAATGATGATAATTATAAAAATTTTGCTGCCGGGATTCAAGATTATGAATCATATAAAACGTTAACAATTATTAATTTTAAAAATGATCCTAAAGCTGGAATGGCTTTTCTTTCTTGTTTAAATGCAAATGGATATAATTCCATGTTTAATTTTGTTAACAATAATAATGTTTCTTTAATATTAGCAAGAAAAATAAAATCTAGTTCTTCTAAAATTTCAAGTATTGATTTTGCTTCAGGATCTTTTACAAATAGCGCAGTTGTTGTGGCTGGAACATTAGCTTCAAAAGATGTAAATAATGCAAAAAATTGTCCTAAAACAGTTTGTGAGCAAACTTTAGCTGAATCAATTTGTGGAGATGCTAATTCAAGCGCACAAGTAAATGAAACAAATACTGGATTTATGTCAAATCTTGCGAAAAAAATAATAATAACATCTAGTATATCAACTTCTTGTGAATTAATTTTACCAGTAGATAGTGCATATAAATACGCAGAAACTAAAAGCACTAATTCTACAGTTACATTATCAGCAGCAACTTATGTATTGGGAACTCCTCCATTTTATGAATCAGATAAATTAGATAATGTAATGTCTTATGAAATTATTGATAATACAGTTCCAGAAATATTAACTCAATCAACTACTTCTACAGGAGTAATAGATCAAATAGTTACATTTGATGATACTGGAAAAAATAGTCGTGTTTTATCAGCTAAAGATTATCATGATAGAGTTAATAAGAATTTAAATAATTCTGTTCCTGATGCTTTTGAGCAGAAGAAAATTTCTTTAACTTCTACTTATATTCCAACTTCAATGGTAGATTACATATTTACAAATCCAATTTTAAATTCAATGAATTTCTCATTTAATGAATCTGGATTTAATACAGTTTTAGATTTTTCTAGCAGACCAAAGCAGCCAAAACAAAAAGATTCTTTATTTTTAACTCAAAGATTTTTAAGAAAATTATAATATGGTATTTACAGGAATTAATTATAGATCATTACCTTCAGCAAAAACTTTTTCTGCTGATTTTAATTTTACTTCCATTTCATACTCTGGAGATATGTATAATGCAGCTTTATCTTCTGGAGTTCATTTTGGATTTTCTGGAACTTCAGATAATGTTTCATTTTTAATGCGTAGCGGAAAAATATATGATCCTCAAAATAAAGTTGTTTATAGTTATTCAAATAATGGTTCGTTTTCTTTGCATCTAGCTTTTAATGAAACAAATTACGCTTATTCTTTTGATAAAGAAGAATTTTGCACAAATGGAGTTAAAAATAATTTTGCAATAGATAAATTCTTCTTTAATTCAAATGGGCTTACTTGTGATGTAACTACAAATATTTATGGCCCAGAAATAAATTATTCTATAGTTTTTCCTGAAACGTATTCATCTTCTAGTTTGACTGGAGTGTTTACAAATTCAAGTTCTTTTGCAATAAAGATTTTTTCAGCAGAAATTACAAATGGAAATTCTAGTTATTATTCTACTTCAAGCATAAGTAATATCTCTATAGCGGCAAATTCATCTGGAAATATAACTTTGACAGATTTATATAACGAATCTGGAATATCCCAAACGTTTACTTTAACTTTATATACTAATTTTGGAGTAATAAATACAGTAGTTAACTCGTTTAGAATATGAGCTTAAATAAAAATTTAAAATTTAGCGACTATAAAAATGTCATTATACAAAATGATGATTCTGCAACACTGCTTTTAAGTGATCTTATAAATTCAACGGGGGCTAAAGATGACGATAAAATCATAGCAAGCATTTTTTTATATGCTAAAAAATCAAATTCAGATGTAAATAGTTTTTTAGTTTTAAAACCAAAATGTTTATGGTTATCTAAATCTTCAGGACAATTACTTGATGCGAATGGAAATTCAAATATAGCTGAATTCATTAAATATAAAAATGGAGATATTATTAAAGCTTCATTTTTGACTCAAAAAACAACTGTCACTGATGTTTTAACTGGAAGAGGAATGTCTTCAGTTCCAACTACAATTAATGGTTTGTCTCAAATTTTTATGTATGATATAAATGAGTTGAATAGAACAAGAAACGCATCAATTTCTACTACTGGAAATGCATCTTTAAACAGTATTTGGTTATAATATATGAATACTGTAACTCAAGCTATAATTCCTCAATTAGGAGAATCGATAAAATCTAGTCATTTATATTCTTTAGCAGAAGCTTTTAATAGTAGAATTTTGAGTGGCGCTGGAGATTCTCATTGGCGCATTCCTTATTATATCTTTAGTACTTTTTTTAGAAAGCCGCGCCTTGATGATAATATGTTGTATACTCCAGAGAGTGAGTTTTTTGACTTTTATCAATTCGTAAATCCTTCAACAGGAGAAACTTGGCCTACAAATGCTCCTCAAGAACCAGAAGGCGCTAATTTACAAACTAATTTTTTAAATAGATTTATTTTTGGAATGAATTATCAAACTAAAGATAAAGATGGAAATTGGCTATATGAGAGAGAAGATGTAAGAATTCAAAAAGGGCAGGATAAATTGAAATATGATGCCGCGTCATTTAGAGGTTTTGTTTTCCCATTTTTTACAGCAGTTGGAACAGACTCTGGAACAGATAGACAATATACTTCGTTCGGTATATCTTCTGAAATTTATTCAAGTGGATATACAAGTGGAAAACCAGAGAATCCTCAAGGAAATAGTTTTGGTGGATATTATGGAAAAAATCCATTAATTACTTCGGCAAATGGTTGCGGTGTTGATCCGACTACTGGTTATGAATATCCAGCTTCAGTGTCTACAGTTATTAAAATTGATGGAGCTAAAGATGATAAAAATAGCGTTTCTACTTATAATGTTTGCAACGAAGGCGTTTCAGTAGGAAAACCAGATCAATATACGATAATAAATGATGGAAATCCTAATAGCATATTAGCTTTTACAATTAAGAATAATATTCCTACTAATGTTGATGTTTTTGCAAAAAATAAATACCATTTAAGTCAATCTCAATCAACAGTTTTCTTTGGAAGAGAGCAGAAAAATCATATTCATAGATTATTGTATAATTATATTACATATGCCAAGGGTTTTGATTTTGATTGGTTTTTTAATAATCAATATTCTTATGCGCCTGAAATAGGATCATTCATAAAAATGGTTTCTACTTACGATCAAAATCCTGATCAATATTATGGTAGATTAAATTTATTAAATACTGATATTCAAATATCTCAAGCAAGATTGACTTTACAAAAAACTGGTCTTTCAACTTCAAGAATTAACAATGGTTCATTTGATCAAAATGGAACTACCGCTATAACTATAACTTTTACTTCTAATCATTCTTATTTAGTAGGAGATTATATTTTTATTTCTTTTTATAATTCTTCTGGCGCACTTCTTAAAATTCCTGTTGAAGGTTATTATTTTATAACTGGGAAAACAACTAATACGATAACTGTTCAAGGATCAAGTTCTGCTGTAGTAAATGGCGTTGTAGATATAAGAAATTTTCTTCCAATAATTAGTGGATATAATGTTAAAACTATTGATGATTCAGCTTATATTCAAACTAAATATTATGATGCGGATGGGAAAACTTTAGTAACAAAAGAAAATATAACTGGCACAAATTCTGTTTTTAATTATTTATTAAATAACGATTTCTTAGCTAAAGGATGGGAAAATATTCCACAATATCTTTATACTTATGATAGCAATGATCCAGATAAAGTAATTATTCCATTAGGTTTCGCATTAAATAATATTCAAGTTACTTCAAGTACGCTTAAGAAGTTTACTTTGACAGTTCATTATTATGTAAATGGCATTTATGCTAGTTATAGAGACATAAAGATTGATTATACATCAGTAACTCCTGGAAATACAATTTCTAAAGCAATATCTAGTGATATTTTCTTAGCGACAATTACTTCTGAAATAATATATAGCATTAAATTTGAAGTTAGAGACGTAGAAATATTATCTCCTTATACTACAGCATCAGTAAATTTGCAGCCTATTTTTTTATTTGCTTATAAGCCAAATATAGAAGATGCATATGCTTTATTACGAGCTTGTACTTATTATGGAACTAAAGATGGAAATTTAGATGATATTGAACATCCTTTGAAAAAAGCTTATTATTTTTCTGATAGATTAAAAGAATCTGGAGTATTGGGGTCTGGAGATGTTCCAAGGACAGAAGGAGAAATGCATAATCCTTTAAGTGTTGAATTAAATAATAATGCAGTTTATGAAGCTTCAAGAAGGTTAAGTTTATATACTAGAATTATTAAACCAGATAATTTTGAAGCAATTCTTGGAGACAATAAAACATTAAAGTTTAAACGGTATTCAATGCAGTCTGCAAATACAAAAGGCCCAAGATCAAGTTTTATAAATTATGGACCAAGATCTTCATTAACAATTCCATACAATGTTTTTGCTGCTGATAACAATATAAATAATTGCAGTTCATATACAGATTCATATACGCTTTGGAATTATCCTGTTTTTGAAAATTCTGGAGTCTCAAATCCTCCGTATTATTCAGGTTTTAAAAAATATAATTTTCTTTATCAGAATGAATCGAATAGAATTAACGCGCAATTAAATAATGATTTAGTAGCTAGTTTATCAACTTCTACAAATTATCCAACAAGAGTAAATTCTAATAATGTAGAATTTGAGCCAACTTCTTATAGTTTTAATTATGACGCACTTATTGAAGCGTATAAAAATGGAGAAGATGGTCAAATAAAAAATGGAAAATTTTTATATTTTCAATTTGAAGATGAGTATGGAATAAAATTTAATGATGGAAATGAAGACGCTCCAAATTATTATGCTAAAAGATATTCTTCAGAAGATTTAAGCAATAATCCAATTAAAAGATATTTAGATTCAAGCGCTAATACTATAACATTAAATCAAACTGATCTTGATTTTCTTGGTAAAAATTTTTGTATTTATACTTTTACTAGAATTCCAAATGCTGGAGGTTTAGCATCTGGAAAAGAAAATGGTCGTCAATTTTATCATAGAGACAAAAATGGATCTTTTGTTATAAAACCAAGAACAGATCTTTGGAGATATAATTATTCAGGTATTCAGGCTATAAAAATGTCTACTCAAGGACAAATAACCGAAAATACTTTACCTGATGATGCTATTTATTTTAATTTAACTTATCCAAATCAAACTCCAATTATATCAGCAAATAATATATCTGACACGGATACTAAATCTTCATATACTCTTTCTTTAACTGAATTGACTGATTTAGCTAATATTTTATATAATAATTATAAATCAAGTGATATTCAATTAAATAAAGAAGATGCGTCTATTAGTTACGTTGGAAATTCGGTTTTTGTTAATTTTTCAACTTTTACTAGCATTGATGACTACAACAAATATTTAGCGGGATATAAAATAAAAGTTTCTTATTTTAAAAATCAAGTAAATTATAACTTGCAGAATTTTGATACCTCTATTGAAGTAACTCCAAAAAATATAAATTTATATACCTTAGACTCTTCTAACAATGTAATTAATACTTATACTTATAATTTGGATGTAGAAATATCTTTGCCAAATTTATCTGGATCAGAGATTAAAATAAAAATAGAAGTTCCTGTAAATAATAGAGTTGATAAAAATACTAAGAATAAAGTTAATCTAGATGTTTATTTAGCGATAATTAATGCGGCACTTCTTGAAGATGATCCAATATTAGAAGCAATAAATAGAGAAGGAGGAGTTTTAATATCTAGAAGCGCAAAACTTATTAATACAGATACTGCTGCGCCAACATCAAGAGATATGTTCCAAGGAATAGCTCCAAGTATTGATAATGTATTAACTGGATCTTTATTAGTTGAACAAGAATATAAAGTATCTGGAGGGACAATACTTCATGATGGGCAAAATTATGGAGTTGGTTATAGTTCTACATTTATAGCAAAAAATACTCAATATTCTATAACAAGTGGAACAACACCATTGGTTATTCAAAATAATGGAATTATAGAAATTGCGCCACCTTCTGGATTTACAAATGAGTGGGCTTTTTGGATAAACTTTTTGCCATATTCTAGTTTTCCAACTTCATCATTTAAAGAAGAAGTTTATGGAGCTACAAATAGTCCATTTATAGACAGATGTCATATAAATTCTAGCGCTATAATAAAAAGTGAGGCGGAAAATCTATATTTTAATCTTGGGTTACCAAAAACTTATCTTCCAGAAATGCCTCCTTCATATAGATATGTCCCTTTATTGACAAAAAAAGGACTAATATATGAAAATATAGTGGGAGATAGTAATTATAAAAATAATTTTTACAGAGCTTGTCCAGCTTTTAAGCCTCCCTATAAAATTAAAAAAGCTTATGTGTCAAGTTCTGATAGTTATAATTCTGTTTATATAGAATTAGATAGAAAAATCGACGGTTATTCATTAGCTGAATCAGCGACTCCTTCTGAAGCTTATAGAACAGATTATAATGGATTAAAAGATTGGATAGCTCCAGTTAGAGGATTGAGTTTTAGGCTTGGAGACGCTTCTTTAACAAATACTAATGGATCTAATCAAGTAGTTAGCAATACTTCAAATGGTTATCAAGGAAGTTATTATCCAAGATTTTTCTTTGTAAAATTGATGCCAAAGCCGTATTCTGATAAAAATAATACTGGAGAAGATTTAAAAGATTCTCCTCTAAATCATGATGCAATTAAACAAGCTGAATTATATTTAGAAGCGATGAGAGAGGGTTTTACAGCAAACTCTTCTGCATCAAGAGGCCGATTATCTTGTGCAAATATTAAAGGTCATTTAACTCCTCCAGATTATAAATATGATCAGTTGTTAATAAATTCTACTACAACAGTAGATTATTTTGGAAATAAATGGCCGTCATTATTAACGTCTTCAGTTAATTTTAATTTAGCAGCTTTAAGAAATGAAGACAATCCAAGAGGTTTTGGATCTATACCTTTTGTAGGAACATATCTTGAACCTTATTCAGCGATAGCTAGATCAATAAATTCTTTAATTAGTTTTAGAGTTCCATTTCCATTAAGTTTTACCGCTACACAATATACTTATGGAACTTCAGAAGCTCTTCAAACTGGAGGATGGAATGACTCTACTTATACGAGAAGTGGCGCTGGAGGTGGTGGTCCAAATTGGGCTAATTTTAATAGTCCATCTAGCGTAAGTGATATAGTGGGATCTGTAAATCCAGTAGTTACAACTTATAATTTAAGAAATAGCTCTGGAGGATTAATTGGAGTTTCTGCTACTCAAGGATATGCTATTGGAGATTTAGCTCCTGATAATTTTGGAATTAGCTTATCAAATGGCAGAATAGATAAATTTTATTCTACAGTTTCAATAAATATTAATGGTTTAGATTCTGGTTTAAAAAATATAGCTTACTCTGAAATAATTTCTATTTTGCCAAATATTTTTTCAGTTCCCGTTTTCATACAAAAGTCTTCAAATATAACCAAATTACTACCAACACCTCAGCCAATAGTTGATAATTGCGCTAGATATTATTATACTGGTTCAGGGGCATCTTTGCAGTATTTTTATCTTAAAACAGTTTATTCTGACCCATATTTATCTTGCGAACCAAGATCTGGCGGCACTGTAAGTCCTGATTCTATTCAAATAGGAAAACCATTTTATAGAGTTATAGAATCAAATAATTGCTCAACTACTAATGAAGTGGCATCTGAAAGTTTTCAAAGAACTTCTTTTAGTTCTGTTTCTACGACAACATATACTATATTTGAACCTGGGTTTCAAATAGTAACATTAAATACTGAAACATTAAAAAGTGGAGACGTAACATAATATGAGTGTTTATTTATCTTGGGGAAAAACTCAATCTGTTTTTAATAGAGAAGACTTAATTAGATATATAATAAATAAAGATAAAATCGCTACATCTAAATTATGCGCTGAATGTAAAATATTTGATAGTCATAAAGAAAAATGCACCCATCCATCGTTTGGGTGCGAAAGCAATCCTGCAAGGTTTAGACCTTGGGAAAGTGAAGCTGTATGTCCTAAGAAAATTAAGCTTTCGTAATTCTATCTAATAGCTCAAAAATCTTAATCTTTGGAATCTCGTATATAGATGTCAAATTTTCGGCATCTGGATAATTTTCTTTGATGAGTCGCTTTTTAACGACTTCGAAAGAGATATTCTTTTCTTTCATAACCTTCTCTAGCAAAGATGAAGGCTCAAAGACGTTCTTCTCTTCGTCCTTTGACTTACCAAGCTCTTCCTGAGCTACAATGTTGATCTTTAGGAAGTTGCGAACACAACGGCAGAAAGCGCGATTTTCAGCGATTGGGCCGAGATAGTTCTTGGCAAAATCCTTTGTATTGTATGGAGAAGCGTCTCCAATGGCAGAGAAAGTGATTTCTTTGCCGCCAGTCTCATAATTTGGGATAAATGAGATTGAACATACTGCCGCGACATAATCCTGATTTGGCGCGGTTACTGCGTAAGATACATTTGTATATCCACGAATTTGGGCTAGTTCCTTAATTCCTCCAAGAAGAATAATAAGATCCTTATCTTCTAGCTTTGTTACGTCTGTTTCCTTTGTGCGCTCTTTATTAGAAACAAGGAATTCCTTGCGAACCATTGAACGCCAGTCTATAGATCCATCTTCATTGAAGCTATATGGAACTGTTGGTTTAGTTAAGAGACCATTTTCGTCTCGTTTGAAGTTTTCGATAATCTTTAATTCACTCACGGCCATAGTCTACTCTTTAATTTCGATTTGTCAAGTTTCTGACGATCAAAATGTTAGAAAAATTATCGGATAAGTTGAACGAAGAGACTTTATTGAATTTATTTGGGTCGTAGAAATTATTATTTATAATATCTTCTTTGCAGATATAGAATTGATCTTTATAAAGAATGACCTCATCACATTTGAAATACAAATTATCATCATTCAAATTAAAGTCAACAATTGGAATTTTACTCTTTTGGAAACTAATAGGCTCGACATCCAAATACTGCATCTTTAAATCATTACAGATATCTTCCTCTAAGAAAGAAAATAATAATAATTCAACCTTCAGCTTTTTGATAGCTTTAATAAATTGCGCAAAATTCTCTCTATTTTTAATCTCTAAATCAATACCAGAAATTTTATCAGCATATTTTTCTATGATAGAAATGGGAATTTCTTTATTTGTCCTAATTCTGCATTTTTTATTTTTTAAATGCTTTTCTAAAAAGACTAAATCAAAATGATAATCCAGTCTTAAAATTGGCTCGGGTATTTGACTGAGATCATAAACGTAATCTTTAATTGGGTATATGTTAATCTCAAAGAAATTTTCTCTATAATATTCGCCGCGATATAAAGTATCGTAAGGTTTATGAAATTCTAATCCTAGTAAATTTAATATCTTCGCCGCAATCTCTTCAGGCTTGATTTCATTCAGTAAATTTTTTGAGCTTTTAGAATCAAATAACGGAAGACTATTATTCTTGGAATAATTATTAATTACAGTTTGCTCGTTTTTATTTAAAAAGAATGGGCAGATAATCTTTTCATATCCAATAGAATTAAAAATTAAGCTTTTTGTATTAACAGAAGAGCATAAATCAAAAAGTATAGAGTATTCTCCAAAATGAAGAAGGGAATTTCTAAGCACATAACTTGCAGATCCATAATCTTTAATCTTAGGAAGAGATAAAATTTTTGGATAATTTGTGCCGCCAATTTGAAGAACGTCGATTTCATAGCTTTTTAAAATGGGTTGAATTAAATTTAAAACCTCTTGGTATTGATCGTAATGTATCTTGTGAAAAGATATATATTGATTTGATCCAATAGGAGTAAATCTTTCATACAGTCTTTGATTATTTAATTTAGCTCCAGATGCTAAAGCGAAACTTTCGGCTATGTGCATAATAGATCAAAGTTTATTAT
>Ga0222712_10001539_pt1 | contig 28209 bp, 40 predicted proteins | sample C33_657DmetaG_FD_165043 | JGI IMG/M metagenome (GOLD analysis project Ga0222712, IMG submission 165043) | Estuarine water microbial communities from San Francisco Bay, California, United States - C33_657D | ecosystem: Environmental > Aquatic > Marine > Unclassified | place: USA: California... | reverse complement strand
TATTATTAGTTTCACCTACTGTGCTTAGATAGTGTTCTACACCGTTTCTAGCCATAGCAACAATTTGTTCTAGTTCTTGCTCATCGCTGACATTGGCTGCGGCCACCATACTCTTACTGAAAATACGCTGGGCCCAGTCCGGCAATACACGCTCTTTGCGCCATTCTAATTTATTAGCTTCATCTCGAAACCAATCTAGCATGGGATGTTCGTTGTCTCCGGCAGGACTGTAATCGTAAAAACATCCTGTAATTTTATTCTTTCCGGCTATAACATCAAACCCGAAAATAGGAGCAGGATTGTGTACATGCGGAAAAATACAGCAATGCATCATCCACAAGCCTTTGCTATCCCTAGCATCTACTACATCAACGTGTGCTCTGCGATAGTGTTCGCTGGTCCAAACACGATTTACCCATCCGGGTTGGTTAAAGCGGTCCATACCAGGTTCAAATGATTCTTGACCGGTACGCTCAAAACTTTCTTCTAATAGAGCTTGAACGTCTATTAGTGTATCCCATACTTTACTTTGAGCTGTTTGCAATTTCCATCATCTCTTTAAAGAATTTAGTAGCAAAGTCAAAACAGATCTTGGCTTCGTCTGCCATACTGTCGTCAATCTTTAAACGAACTGCGGCTTTCAGTGCATCAGAATTTTCAAATTGATAATATTTTCCGCTACCAGGAACTTTCTTGGCAATCATCTGGCCACCGGCCAAATCTCCCATATGACGAACATAGATATGTGCCATTAGACGTTTTGGATCATCTTTAATTTTCATAATATGATCCATGTACTCTTTAACAACTGCACAGAGTTTTGGTCGATCGTCTTCATCATTGCCCCATAATTCGTCGAAGTCTGTTCTAATTGCTTTTGCTCGAAGTATTCCAGGAATATCTGAAAGCAGACCGTGTGGCATGGCACAGACTTCTAATAGTTCATACATAGGGAATTGATTATATAGATAGGTAGCGTACAGCTTGGGATCTATATTTCCAGAAAATAGAATTTTTACAAATTCTTGTCTTTCTGCATTTGTGTGATTGTCTTTGGTTAGGTCTTTTAGGCTCATAATTTATTTTTTAATGTTATTTAAAACGCAGTATCAACATTAACAGATCCTGTTCGCTATTAAGTTTAAGAATGTAATCGTTAGTGTTAAATCTTTGATATTGCCAACGAGTTCCTAAAGGACCAAATGCTGATTCTACAAATCGTATTATACTTAGTTTTCCTGCTCGACCATTAGAACTAGAACTGGGACGTTGATCTCTAAAGTGTACCCAATAGCCAAATCTACGTGCCCCTGTGATTTGATGTTTGATTAAACGAACATCGTCAAATGTCATTGCTCTTGTTCAAGAGTAATTTGTAATGGAAACCCATTATTACGTGCTAGGTGGGTCGATTCGATGCCCTTAGTTTCGGCAATCTCGTGAGTATAAACTCCTGCTACAGCACTACCAGTATTATGAATTTCTAAAGTAATATCTTTAGCACGGCTTTCACTATGTTTGAATACGCCCGTGAGTAATTCAATAACAAACTCCATTGGAGTTGAATCATCATTAAGGAAAACAACTTTCCATAATTTAGGAGGCTGAACACTCACTGCAACTTTTTCATCCATTTTAATTTCTGTAGTCATAATCTTTCTCCGACAATTAGGGGGATTACTCCCCCTAATAATTTATTTAACTTCCACGATATCAATTACACGTGGCTTTTCAGATTCAGGAACATTGCGGATCAATTTAACGATCAGCATACCATTCTTGATCTCTGCACCGCTTACTTCGATGTGTTCTGCAAGTGGGAACTCACGAGCAAAGTCTCGAGTAGCAAGGCCTCTGTGTAAGTATACAATTTCTGGATTCTCGTGACGAATAGATTCTTGTCCTTCGCCTTTGACTGTAAGAACATTAGATTCTACAGATACAGAAATTTCTGATTTCTCAAATCCTGTCACAGCAATTTGAATCTCATACTGATTCTCACCAGTCTTGATAATGTTGTGTGGGGGATAGTTGTTATTAATGCTATTGCTATAGCGGCGCTCCATTTGGTCGAACATGGTGTCAAAACCAATTAGTGCTCTATTAATAGCTTCGATTCTTTGTAATGCGTTGTTGTTCATAATAGTCTCCTTATAAAGTAAGAACAAACTGGGGCCCCGTAGGTACCCCTTGACAATTAGTTAGACTTTGTCTCCGTAAAGGTAGCGTCTACTACATTGTCTTCTGCTTTGGCTTCGGGTTGAGGCGCATTAGCTGCCTGTTCCTTAGCCTGCTTTTTCTCCAACAATGTTTTCATTGCAGGAAAAACTTTTTCAAGTTCAGCTTTAATTTTATCAGCGTCGTCTTCTTTCATAGCGTCTTCGACTGATTTTACTGCTGTCTCGATTTCTGTTTTTTCTGTATCAGTTAATTCGTCTTTGAATTCTTCAAGATCTTTTTTAATTTCATGTACAGTGGCTTCTGCTTGATTGCGAGTATCGATAAGTGTGCGAGCTTGTTTATCACTCTCAGCATTTTCTTCGGCTTCACGAACCATACGTTCAATTTCATCTTTACTTAAACCACTGTCTGATTTGATAGTGATCTTGTTCTCTTTGCCTGTGCCTTTGTCTTTAGCACTGATATGCATGATACCGTTGGCATCGATGTCAAATGCAACTTCGATCTGCGGTTGGCCTCGACGAGCCGGAGCAATACCTTCTAGATTAAATTCACCTAACAGCTTATTGTGTTGTACAAGCTCACGCTCTCCCTGGAAGACCTTGATGGTCACGGCAGGCTGGTTGTCTTCTGCTGTTGAGAACACCTGTTGTCCTTTAGTAGGAATAGTTGTGTTCTTTTGAATAACCTTGGCAAACACACCTCCCATAGTTTCGATACCTAGGCTCAATGGTGTTACGTCTAACAATAGAACGTCATTACGATCGCCGCCTAGAACTGCACCTTGAACAGCAGCACCTGCGGCAACTGCTTCGTCTGGGTTAACATCCTTACGTGGTGCCTTACCAAACAACTTTTCTACAGTTTCCTGTACCTTAGGCATACGTGTCATACCACCAACAAGAATAACTTCGTCGATGTCGCTTGTACTTACACCTGCATCTGACATTGCTGTCTTGCATGGTCCCACTGAACGTTGGATTAATTCATCTACTAGTTGTTCTAACTTAGAACGACTGATAGTAATGTTCATGTGCTTAGGGCCACTTGCATCTGCTGTAATGTATGGCAGGTTAACTGATGTTTGTGCTGAACTTGATAATTCGATCTTGGCTTTCTCTGCACTTTCTTTTAGACGCTGGAGTGCCAAAACATCCTTGGTTAGGTCTACGCCTTGATCTTTCTTGAATTCTTCAACCAAGAAGTCCATGATACGCTGGTCGAAGTCTTCACCACCTAGGAACGTGTCGCCATTGGTTGACAATACTTCAATTTGTTTGTCGCCGTCGACGTTGGCTATCTCGATGATTGAAACATCGAATGTACCGCCACCAAGATCGTAAACAGCAATTTTCCTATCTTTTTTATCAGCTTTATCAACACCATAAGCAAGAGCTGCCGCAGTAGGCTCGTTAATAATACGGAGTACCTCCAAGCCTGCGATTTTACCAGCGTCCTTTGTAGCCTGTCGCTGGCTGTCGTTAAAGTACGCAGGGACTGTAATAACTGCTTGAGTAACTGTTGTACCAAGATAATCCTCCGCGGTCTTTTTCATCTTACGAAGAACTTCAGCTGAGATCTGTGGAGGAGCAAGTTCTTGATCGTTTACACGAACCCAAGCATCTCCGTTCTTGGCTTCCATAATTTCGTAAGGCATTAGGTTGATGTCTTTTTGGACAGCTTCCTCTTTAAATTTTCTACCGATCAAACGCTTTGATGCATAGATGGTATTTTTTGGGTTAGTTACTGATTGGCGCTTTGCGCTGGCGCCTACTAAAATTTCATCTTTGCCGTAGGCAACGATTGAGGGTGTTGTTCTGGCACCTTCTGAATTTTCAATAACTTTGGGGATACCGTTTTCAATAACGGCTACGCATGAGTTTGTGGTACCTAAGTCGATACCGATGATCTTTGACATATGTCATCTCCTTATAAAGTAAGATCTAGTGAGCACTTTGCTCTATAAACTGCCCATTATGGTACAATTTACAAATTTTATTTATATCAAATATTCTCTAAATTCTGAATATTTGACCACTTTTTTAATTTTTCAATTTTAGCAGCTTGGGCACGTTCAATATTAGAATATGATACAATATCCATGCTGTGCAGAATATCAATCATGGCTAACATATCTCCTAACTCTTCTTCTAGATGTTCCCTGTTAGTTTTAGGTTTTCCTGGTTTATAGTTATCAAGCCCGAAGCGGCTAATTTTACTTACAGCTTGAATAACTTCTGCACACTCTTCTTGAAGAATGTCCATTACTTCTTTAGTTTGTGTATCCATGTTAATTTGTTTTTGCCAAAGGGTTAATATACTGTCCGTCGCTCATTGTTGAGCTACGTAGTGTTCTATAGATCTTTTGAACACCTTGTGCTTGGTCTACAGCATCTGCTAGAGCATTGTGAGCTGTAATCGAAGCACGGTTGGGGTTAATACCAATGTCAAACAATGTGCGAGTGTCACGAACTTCCCAGAAACTCCAAGGAATAGCTTTACCAATTTTACGGAAATACCATTCTAGAATAATAACGTCAAAGCCTGCGCCATGCGACCAAACACGTTTGCCTCCCCAGCAGAACTTGTAGAGCTGTGTCATAGCATCTTCAATTGAAATACGATTGGTAGGATCAAAGGCATCTGCTTGAGCAGCGGCTGTTTGATTCGCCCACCAATCTAATGTGGCAGTGGAAACTGTTGCACCTATTCTATCGCAACTATCTACATCTACTTTGACATAGAATTTTTCCATTTTTGGATCGTTAGCTTCCTCACCAAATGGATTAAACTTAACTGCGCCAATAGTTAGAATAGTTGCGGAAGGGAGGACATCTAGTGTCTCCAAGTCTATCATAATATCTGTGTTCATACAGCTATTATACTACCTTTCTGACCAATGGTCAATAGATTAATACATTTTCTTAGGTAATTGGTTATCGCGAAGTTGTTTCCGCCAACGTGCCACTGCTGCACCTTTTTTGCGTTTGCGTTCTGTTGTTGGCTTTTCGTAGAATTCTTTTAGACGGAGTTCTTCCAATACCCCAGACTCGTCAACTTTTTTCTTGAAACGTCTTAGGGCCTGATTAATATTCTCGCCTTCTTTAAGAACTACTGTTCTTCCTACGAGTACTCTTGATTTATTCATGATTGTCTATGTTTAATTTAAGTAAAGATTCACAATCCTCACTAGCATATATAGCCTTTGCGTTAGCTATGGCTAAAGTTTTTAGTGTTCCAAAGTAATGTGAATTTTTTTGAGCAGCGATATAGCCTACTATCAGCTCATTTTGACTGTCAGCGTTAAAAATAATTAAATCGCTTTTTATTTTTTTATCTAACAGCCAACTAGTGTTATCTTTGATGGTCCAAAGATATGTTATAATAGTTAAATTGGAAACAAGATTTAAAAGATTATTAGAAATAATTTTAGTTTGATCTGCATCCAAATCAACCAATAACAATCTAAAACCATCAATTAACACATCGTCGGGCGGAGTTACTACTAATACTCTATCAGTCATTCGACGCCTTTAGCTTTTTGTACTCTTTGCCAGAGAGTAGAAGGATTCTGTTCTGCATTTTGTACATAACCTGCTAATCTTCTTTGGTCTTCTTGATCTGCTGATCGCCCACTCGTTCCATCCATGTCGTTATCTTTTTTTTTAGATTCTTCAACCTGTTCCAAAGCCCACTTAGCAGCTTCTTCGGCAGCTTCGTTATCTGTAAAATCAGGTTTGGCTTTTAAATAGGCTTCCCAAGGAAGACGATCAATGAGACCCTTTTCAAATAGACGCTTATGTCTTTTTAAAGAATCTTCAGGGTGATCGTGTTTCCAATTTTTCTTAGCCTCACGAACTTCGATAGTGTCATTCTCATCGTCGAGATCGTCGTCCTCATCATGCATTTCCTCCGGTGCTGTTATATCACCTCCTAGTGCAGTCAACGGTGTTTCGCTTGGGACAGGGTCTGTGTGTGTTGTTTCTTTTATATACGGTGCGGCTGGGAAAGGCCAGAGAGGACTTCCGGTAGGATAGAACGGTTCTGCCTTTGCCTTGGGCTCTTCGTCTTGTATCAGTGTTTGTGGAACAAAGTCGTTAATAGATTTTGTTTTTTCTTCTTCGTCACGAACAGTGCGGAACCATTGAAAGCTATACTGACTGGCCAATAATAAAATAACCGCTAACGGATCAAATACTGATACGATAATTATGATTACCCAAGTTACAGCTTTTTCTAGTAGGTTAGCATCTGGATTATCGCCGTAAACAAATGCCGCAATGTATTTAATAGGTCCTACTTCAGCTTCGACCTTTCGAACTTCTGCGGCAATAGGAGCTCGTTCTTCATTTAGGCTAGCGATTAATTTTTGTGATTTAGCAATGTCGGATTGAATTTGAGCTCTTTCTTTTGCCTGTCTCTGTCGCATGGCGTTAGCATTTACTGCACCTTGATCGGTTTTGCTGCGAGCAATAGTTTCATCTATAGTAGCATCCATCTGTTTGAGAGCTTTTCGGTTGGCTTCGATATTTTCTCTCTCGGTCTTTATACGTTCGTCGAACACTGCAATCTTGGCCTGCACATCGCCACTCACTAGACTTTGATCACTGTGTGCCTTTGACAAGAAACCAAAAATACCCATCGAAGTAATAATCATTAGAATAGTAATGGCTATTATTAGATAAGTCCTAATGTAGGCTGGCGCTCGATTCCAATTTATCTTGAGCCATACCGTGGCAATCAGTTTGCTGACTTCTAGAACCACACCCATGACAATGATAGGAATCACTGCGGCAGCAAAGATACTAACCAGTCCTGCTACTGAATACCAAATGGCAACAGCGGATATTGTTAATCCGCTGAATAAGGCCAGCCAGGCTATGATTTTATCGCTTAAATTAATCTTCATGAGCTAATATTTATTCCCGTATCCATTGCCAATTACTGCTAGCATTTGAAAAGCAGGCAGTCTTACTTAGCGTTTTTTGCACCCCATAGGCTATTGCCTGGATATGCATACGTCGGCAATACCCGGAACCTGTCGGCCAGGTCATTACTGGCACCGCAACTCCACTAGCATCACGCTTGTACCATTCTACTGCTTGACCGTTTTCAGCAAACATAACGGCATGTTGCAGAGATTGAGTATAAGAATCTCTTTGCTCGTCATCTAAGGTCTTGAACCAACCAAAAGACAGTTGTACCAGTTCATTAATAAATGTACCGCTCCTATATTCAAAAAATCTAGGATTAGTAATGTTGTTGGCCTGTACGGGACTAATTGCGACCAGTATTAATAATTTCCCAACCACCATCCAACTTTTGACAGCTGATACCTTTGCGTTGAACATCACGGCCTCCAATTTGCATCCAATAAGTAAATTCACCGCAGTTATGAGCCATGCCTAATCGTGCAGTGGTAATTCGTTTGACATCATCGTCTGTGCATTCTAACACAGTTTTACTATCAACAGTCTCTCTATTTTGAGTAATAATAGTTTGACTGGTATAACAGTATTGCGGTTTGTTGGCTGCAACCTTAGGAGAGGAACTACAGCCAACCAACGATACCGCAAGAATCGTTAGAGCTAGAATTTTCATTACTGTGCCTTGGCTTGTTTAGCTTCAGCGATCAATTGATCAAACACAGGCTTTGGCATTTCAAGACGCACAAAGGTATAGTGACGACCTTGCATAGTAAAATGTGCAGTCTCAGTTTTCAAATGTTCGCGAATAGTAGTGCTCTTTACCACATATGAGATCGATGTCTTTGTAGACTTTTTGTCATTGACAAAATCAATCTTGGTTTCGCTGTTGACTTCTGAATTGATGCGTTTTGCAAAGTTATTCATTGCAATAGCATACATCTGTTCTTCAGCCGCCTGTGCGTGAACGCTTTCACCACCACCGCAGGCATAGGCGAACTCTTTCTTCCACCAGAACCAACCTTTGACTCCTGCCTGTTGACATTCTTGATACCAATCCGGCTGTGCATAAGTCTTACGATCATCAATGGTCTTCATTGAAGAACAACCGGTAATAGCTGCTGCCATCAAGCCTACTAAAATTGCCTTTTTCATCGTTTGCCTCTCTGTGTGTGTTTACGATAATACTAGTATAGCACCGAGTGTACTCAAAGTCAACTCGGCGCCTTACCAATTTATTTGAAGAAGATTAGGGCCATCATTACTGCTTGAATGATGAACCCAACTCCAATAGTAACGACATTTAACATATCCTTTTGGACTGCCGCTTTAACAAACAACAGTGTTAGACCGCTCCAAACTAGCAATACCAAATCTACTGCGGGCAGTTTGTCCGTTAGTCCGCTCATTACTGCCAATAGACTGGGAATGGTTGCGGCATGAAGAACAATAACTGCTAGCCAACCAAATGTCTCTGCCGAAATGTGGCTGACTTTAGCTGTAGCCCAAGTTTTGAAATGTTCCATATTGTCAAAATGTGGGAGTGGATTAAATTTGTTTAAGTCTGCCATTTTAGTTCTTGCCTTTGTAAAAGATGTGATTACCAATTGATCCAATTTTTTCTAAGTTCCATTTAGGATTGACATAGTTAGCATGATAATACAGGGCTTCTTTCATTACGTCAAGTCGGAATCCTTCCAATAATACCTTTTTGGCCACCGACATACTTTCATTGTAGGCTGTTTGGTTAACAGGTCTAGCCTTATGAGCAGTATCACAATACCATGAGAATTGGCAAATGACTCGGTCCATTATTACTGACTTTTGATAGACAACTCCACAGACGTCTTTTGGGAACGAAGGATGAGATGCCCTGTTCATAGTAACTTGTGCTACCGCTACCTTACCTTCAAAGTTTTCATGTCCTGCTTCTCGATAGATGTTCATGGCTAAACATTCGAGCTGCCTTTCTCTGGTCTTGATCGTTACAACATCGTTAGACGATAACATCTGACCCTCTCGTAGTTTTTCCATTTTGGCATGAGTAACACTTTGAACCAATATGGCTACTACTAATAAGCCTGCAACGTAGGCTGTAAATCTAAATAACTTTTCCATAAGTCCTCCTTTGACTTGGTGTGATTCAAAAAAATTAAATCACATTACATAAAGGGAGTTAACTTCACGAGGCTCTGAAAGAACCCTACTTTCGTGTAGTTGTCTCCATTGGACGCACAATCTCATAACTTGTGTGCCTTTGGCGACCCTTGGCATCCCGAAAATACGGGTTTCTCATTGGCCAAGACCCGCGGATCTTTTTCAGCTTTTGACCTACTTCAGATCTACTATCTCAGTTTCTTTGCGAAACGTAGTTATATATAGCATAACATCAAACAATTGGTTTGTAAACACCCAATTATTGACGAATTTTGCCACGATGATAGTCGGCAACATCGCAACACATCTGAATAAATTCTTCGTCAGTCATATCTCTTTTCGCAAGATTTATAGAAGTTGCTACTATCTGTATATTTTTCTTAGTGTAGCCGTTATTACTGTTAATTCTATCAATGCTAGGAGCATCAGGATGCCCTATTTTATGAACTAATGTTCTTCCACTATGAGCACATACTGTTGATTCAGCTATTAGTTTAATCGTCTTTTCTTTATCTAATCGCCATGCCAACCCTCTTTTCAAAAGAGCTGAACTTTGTTGTTTACTGTATTTGTTTGCGGCAAACTTATAAGGATCGTCGTTCAGTGCATCTCGATATCGATCACGTTTCTTTTTAAAATAGCTAGGATCATTGGCCATTTTTTCATCATACCATTCACGAGTGCTCATGATTATCTCCTCATCTTAGAAATGTCAATTGCTTCTTCATCACTAAACACGGGCACAGCATTGCTCTTGTGCATGGTAGCAATACCTTTTACTTTGGTACCTGTATAGATCTTTGGTTCTTTTAGAACAGCATTGCCGCCAGTATCAACACTCTTGATATGCGCTGTGGTATTGCGGCCTTCTGGAATTTTTAGACTATAGGTACTGCTCAAACTAGGAGCAGAAAGACCTCGGCTGCGTTTCTTGTCTTCTGCTTCTACAGCCCATTTCTTTTGTAGTTCTTTCCAAGATTCGTTCAATTCTCTTGCCTTTCTAGCATGTTCTGCTGATGCAAATTTTTGTTTGCCTTTACGTTTGCCTGTGGTTGAAAGCCATGGGCCTTCTAAATGCATTGACATGCAGCCTCCAAATTAAAGAAAATATTGCGAAATAGCCTTACTCTGTTCTTCAGTTAACTCAATTTTGTAATTGTAATCTGGGTGATCTACGCCCGCCACAACCTGTTGACCTGCTTGCCAGTATCGACGATCGTGTTGTGCCAATTTCCACGATACATGATTATCCGGTTTTACAATGTTATCTAAATCACTGGGATAATTTTCAATTCCGGGATAACCCCAAATTTTTGGGCCACCTACACTAAAGTAGATCTTTCTGTTGATGTTAGGTATTGCAGGAACTGATAGAATATTACCAGCAATGCCTATACCTTCTCCCGACAACGGCTCTTCAAATTGAATAACCAATTCTGGTCCAATTTTAATTTCTGTAATCATGTGATTCCTTAATGTTAAGTGTATTATATAGTCTATCTTGCAGATTGTCAAGAAAAAACCGTTATTTTTGTTTTGTGTGTTCTGCAATATCTTTATAGCCTGCCCAACTAGGATGGATTCCATCTTTTTGGAGACCTTTGATAGGCAAAACAGTATCGCCGTATTTGTGAGCAATATCTCGAACTAATGCTTGTATCCATTGAATGTTAACTTCGCTGGCCTTTAGATTGCCAGCAGGTAATATCCAAAATACTCGTTGGGCCTTGACCTTCTCTCGTATCCTTAGCAGTTCTGCTTCAGTGTTGATATACTTGTGATCGTTTGATCCAAGACTGATAATAACTGTACCTGCTGTAAGATCATTTTGCAAATAATCTCGATTCCACTGTTTGGTATTCCATCCGCCTTTAGCGTATGCAACACACTCTTTACGAAACTGATGTGTACCAACCGCAATACTGTCGCCTAAAATCAAACATTCTAACATTTTGGTCTCCGTAAAAAAACAACCATTGCATAACTATACAATGGTTGTCTAGTGTTGTCAAGCTCAAATTAACTGTTTAGCACTTTTGCCACAGAGTTCATAACACTGGCAATACGTCCAATATCACGAAGTTGTTCCACTGTGTAGCCTTCTGTCTTCAATGTTTCATAGTGTGCTTTTACACAAAAATGACATTTGCCAACAATACTAGCTGCCAAACTAAATGCTTCAAAGTTGCTCTTGGTAGTACCACCATGACTTGCAATAGCGTTCATACGTAGCTGTGCCGGTAGGCCTTTTAGTGCAGGATCATCAGCCATCTCGATGTATGGATACCATACGTTGTTCTGTGCCATAATACTAGCCGCTGTCATTGCACTGTCTGCGTGAACAGGAGCATCTGCTAACATGACAGCAAGTACCTTACCATTTCCTGTTGCGGCGAGTGCGGCTACAGCACAACCCATTGCTACATCTAGATCTAATGTGCTACGCAAAAGGACAGCATCAAGATTTAACTTGGTGTCTTTTGCGTAGTCTGGCAATGCGCCTTTTACTGTATCAATAAAACTCATTTTCTTCCCCAAGTAATGTGTGTCCAGAGTCTATCATACAAATAGTATGATGTCATCCAGACACAATTAATAATGATTGTAGGAACAAGAGCATCTGTCATTGACTGACCTGTTATCAACAGCATTACATAAGTTGAGCATATGACCCAAATTCTGTAGATGACAGTCTTGACTAATGTTCTTGTCCTAGTTTCCATTACAGTGTTTCACCGCCAACTGTACGGTTGCAAGCACATAGCTCGCCAGTTTGCAATGCGTCGAGTACACGCAGAGTTTCTTCTGGTGAACGACCAACATTCAAGTTGTTGACAGTAACGTGCTGAATAACGTTGTCTGGGTCGACAATGAATGTTGCACGAAGTGCCGCACCTGCTGGAGCATAGAATACGCCCAACTGTTCGATCAAGCTCAATTCACCACGCTGTGTGTCAGCAAACTGATTGTGTGTAATCTTTTGTAGATCGCTGTGTGCTTTTTGCCATGACACTTTGCAGAACTCATTGTCTGTTGAACCTGTGAGCAATACTGCATCACGATCAGCAAAGTCGCTGGCTAATTTATCGTAGGCCACAATCTCTGTAGGACATACAAATGTGAAGTCCTTTGGGTAGTAAACAATTACTTTCCACTTACCTTCAAATGACTTTTCTGTAATGTCAAAAAAGGCATCTTCTGGTTGTCCTGGCTTAACACCTGTAATAGCAAATGGGGCTAATTTATCGCCGACTGTTTTCATATTATCTCCTTGTGTGTGTTGAAAACTTATAAGAACTTTCGTTCTATGTGTATATTATATATCCTATTAAAATACAAAATCAATAGGTTTTGTCTATATATTTTTTAATAACGCTAATAGAAAAAATCAATTAACAGTCTCTTTGAAATAACAAGTTTCAGTATCATGTCCTTTGACACTCCACATTGCATTTCGGCCAACTATGCCAACTGGACAAATCGGAGTTGGATTTGTATGACTTATTTCAGAAACAACAGTATTCCAATTTCCTGTGCCTCCAAACATTCTTATACAAGAGTCATGCCATTGGTAAAATAATTCCGCATGGCTAGCATCTCGAGGCACATTAGCACTAACAAAAACTATATCGGTTCTTTCACGCATTAAAGTTTGCAATAACATTGCTGATGCGCTGGGCCAAAACATTGTATTTGACCAAATGTCGTTGCATATTAATCCTGCAATTTTAAAACCTTTATAGTCAAACACACTTGAATCACCACCGCCTTGATAGTACTGCATTTCTGTACCAAATAAAACACTTTTTCGATGTACATGTTGGCATTTACCGTCGACAATAAACAACTGCATATTTTTCCAAACACCATCGCGATCATACCAAGCTGTGCCTAATACTAGATCCACTAATTTTTCTTTAGAATACAACATGACCGATTGTAATGCTAAATCTAATTCAATTATTCTAGGATCTGTTTGAGATTCAGGTGACCACATATAACCACTGAGAGCACATTCTGGAACAGACATTATGTCCACAGAATTATCAGCTGCCCAATCAATGGCTTTTTTAATTTCTTTTAGGTTCGCTTGTATATCCAAACTTACCGGAATTCTGCATCCGCCGACTGTTAATTTTTTCATGTACACTACTTATAGTGATACATGCTCCAGTCAAAAAAAATAGGCCCCAAAGAGCCTATTTTGTATTGGTTAAACTACCACCGGAATATATTCGATTCCTGTAGTAGCTAGTCCTACTAGGCCGATTGCTGTTTCAAAAGTTGCCAATTCACTGGCAGCAACTAAAACATCAGCTTGGCTATAATTGTTGCCCTGCATCCAATTTAACAGATTCTGTGTTTCGGCTAGTGTAGCATCTGAACCCATTACATTTTTATAAACATGCTTGATGAATGTCTCATCGCTAACTCCACCTGCATCTGCCTTGTATGTATCAGTAGCCAGTAGAGCTTCAGCCAGTTGTTTGTTAGTCCAACCTGCGTCGGCAAGATGAATTCCGATGCCTTTGTATGAGTTCGTTACATCTGTGGTACCTAATGCAGCCGCTAACAAAGCATAGACATCACCTGCTCGACCTGCAGCATCATAGGCGATAGCTTTATCAGTAAAGACCACACGCTCGTGATCAGCAAGTTTAAATGCTACGTTAGTTGCCAGTGTGCTTGACATTGTGATATCGCTAGCATTTTTAGTAATAGTGTACTCTGTACTGGCACCGCCGACTGCGTAAGTGTCGACAGCTGTTGTGCCTGTTACATCGACTTGAACATCAACAGTTCCGTCGCCTACTCGTCCTGTACCCACTACACCAAATGTAGCAACCTTACCAGCAGCACCAACTGTGGCCACTGTAACGATCAAGTTGTTGGCAACTGTGCCACCTAATGCTGTACCAGCAAGAGTAATTGTATCGCCTGCTACATAACCTGTGCCGGCACTGGCAGCAAGACTGTCTAATACAACAGAATATGTTCCGTTAGTTTTTGTGACATCAAATGTTGCGTCAACTCCTGCACCGCCTGTTAACCCTGTGACGTTTTGATAGGTTGCATTGATTGGTTTATCTTTGATTGTGATTGTTGTTGTCATAATTTTTCCTTTTTAAATAATATGATCCTACCATTATACACGAACTATCAAACAAAACATGTGCGTACACGCACAACTTCGACACGATAATTTAGAAATATTACCAAAAGAAAAGCACCCGAAGGTGCTTTCTGCTATTTTGGATGACAAGGTATAACTACCTCGGACCGCTGTTTTTTAGGCAGCTAGGGCAACTTTGCTCTTGCCGGAAACAGAATTTCCAGTGAAGCTCATTGCGCTGAAGTCAAATGTATCTGCGTTTGCATTTACGTTTTTTGCTTGATTTACAGTCATCGCCTACTGTGTTGCCGTCTCTACTATCTCGCCACGTCGAAGCCAATACAGGCCCATCATAAAATGACTAGAAATACTATAGCAACGAAGATAAAACCGATTAAGGTGGTATATCCTGTGTCCATACTAATCTCCTTATGGTGGACCTGCCGGGGGTCGAACCCGGGTCCGCAACGCCTTCGCTTTGAAGGGATTACAACAATTCTTAATTACTTATCGTTTGCTGACATAATTTTTAAATTAAGCAACATATTTTCCACTGTTAGTTTGGTAATAGTTGCCAGCATTATTAACTTGTCATCTTCAGTATACACTTCTTTGTCGAACATGTCAAGTATACTTGTACCGATCATTTTGAATGCTTCTTGCTGTCCTACTGCTAGCTTGCCCCAATCTGTAGGATCGCCTGCTTCTACTTCTGCGGCAATTTCTACCAATTGTTCAAGTGTTATTTTGCTCATAGTTTTATACCGTTAGTGTGTTGATCGGTCCACCTGCTGTGCCTCTTGGAAACAGATTAAAGGCTAGACTGTATCGAACTTTTGCTGATTCGTTTTCTTCAACGGAGTGTGTCATTAACGAAGGGAACATAATCAAATCATTCTTTGCAGGAAATATTCCCCAAGCATCGGCGTTAAAGAAATTTAACTTGGCGTCGTCTGCATGATCTTGATAGTTAAAGTCTACTCTAACTGTTTCCGTCCAAAGATTATATTGTCCCTTGTCTTTGTGGCAGATAAATGCACCAGTATCACCGTCGGTATCGATATAGTAAACACCGCTAATTAGACTGTTTCCGTGATAGTGTTGGCCTGAATAGTCTCCGGTGTAGTGTCTATTGACCCAACTATTTTCCATTTGAAAATTCATATTGCGCTTTACATCTAATACTGTGTATATGAAATTGTCTGCAGCCTTCATGATCTTGGCTTTTAATGGCGCTAGCTCTGGAGTATTTAAAATGTATTTGTTAACAGAGTAATCTCCATTATCTGCTGGCATACGTTCGTATTCTAAATTTTCAATAAACTCTCTCATGGATTTGTCTAGAGTTCCTAAATTAGTTTGATACAGTGGTGTGCCAAATAATGGAGTTACTTTAAATGTGTTTGTCATTTTATCCAACCTATCTTCTCGCCTTGTTCTTTTCTACGATTGTGTTCCTCTACTGAACCCGGAAAGCGCCATGCCCATACAGCAACCAATGCCATAAACACCGCAGTGCTTAGAATGCCTACAGGTTTAACTCCTGTGAAGAACATAATGATTAAACTTGACGTCATCATAGCTAACATGAAATATTTCATCTTGGTTGGGAACACACGCTTCTCACCCCAGTTGGTTAGGAACGGTCCAAACAGTTTGTGATTGTAGATCCAACGATGCATACGCTCACTGCCTTTACTAAAGCAATAGGCTGCAAACACCACAAAGATTGAGTAAGGCATGCCTGGGGTAATGACTCCCACGTAGGCAAGTCCAAGACTGATAAATCCTAATATGTTCCAAAATAACTTTTTCATATTAAACCTTTCCAGGACGCCAAAGGCCAACTAATGCTGCTTTGCCATATAGACTTGGACTGCAAATAGGGGCACCCTTTGAAGCCCAACTTTCAGAAACACAACTTGCTACAGGGTTATTGTTGTTGGGACTCTTAGCGGTCAATTCACCACCTCCTTGATTGCCTCCAACAAAACTATACGTACCATTAACTGCCTGATATACAAATGCCACGTGTCCAAAGCTAAAGAGTGCAATGTCTCCGGGCTGTCCTTGGTTCAATGGAATAGCGGTTGCACCGTATTTTCCCGGGCTATTCCTAATAGTCCAAGACGAAGCATCTATAAGCCATTTGTATCCACATTGTTTTAATGCAAAATTCATAAAGCCAGCACACCAAGCAGTCTGATCGTTATTGGTAAACTGACTAAGTCCAATGGATCGCCACATGTTGAGGATATTCGGATTGCCTGGTGATATAGCTGGCCCGCAGTCTTTTGCAGGGCAAGCAGGTGGACTTACTCTGTTCCACATTCCTCGTCGTCCTTCATCTAACCGATCTCTTAACCATTCGGCTAAGTCTTGAGGATCTCCGCTAGGTGTAGCTTCTGGGATAAGTAGTCCGCCAAATCCATCACCTTCTACTGGTTCTACTTTTCCCGTAGGAACAGCTCCAGTGGTTTGTGTTTCTGGATTGACTAAAAGTGTTGAAGTAGGAGTTCCCCTATATCCTTGTTCAACCATATTGTTCTCAACAGATAAGTCTGGTATCTTCTGCGGTGGCAAACTTGCAGCCGTTGAAAGAAAAGAAGAATTAAAATCTTCAGCAGCGACCTGTGCAACCGGTGCATCTTTCGCCAGGGCGGCACTTGCCTGAGGAGTTTGCCAAAGAGCCACCAATACATTATTGATATAGACATCATTGGCGTGAAATACATCTTCAACAGCTGGAAGCCCACTATCTTTCTGAGCACCTCCACCTTTTATATACGGCATTTATTTCTCCTAATACAAGATCTAATTTAGCTTTTTATAATACTGCCAGCACTTACGGGCTGAATGCCCGTAGTTTGGAATACATATTGCTTTCCAACCTCTGGATCCGATTCTGCCATAGTAATGATTGCACCAGAATTAAATGTCAACTTAGCGTCTGGGTTGACCGTTAGTAGTACAGGAGCCATAGCTGGTCCTTTTTGCATCATGGCCAACATCACTGGACGATCCAGTGTAATAGAACCCATTGCATCTTCTACAAACTTACCCATGATCTCATCACCGGTAATTAGTTTAAGACTAACAATGTCGCCAACTGCAAATTTTTGTTTATTAAATAACATTAAAGTTCACCATCTCCATATCCCTGTCCATCCCACTGTTCGAGTAGCTTTTTCAATTCTGTAAATCCGCCAATTAATTTTCCATCTAGAAAAATTTGTGGAACTGTTCTAGCCGTTGGTACTGCTTCTAACAATTCTTCTCGGGTGTATCCATCACCGATTTTCTTTTCTTCAAATTTAATACCCTTTTGTGTCAGCAATGCTTTTGCTTGATCACAATAAGGGCAATGATATTTGCTCCATACTACCGCGTTCATTGTGCTTCCTTTTAATATCTATTATATAGCCGGCAATTCGTCGTAGTCAATATTTTCTCCCATGACTCCGATAACGTAATTTGTTGATTCTGATTCCTGTAGAGCTGTCTGCTTTTTGCTAGTATCACTGTGTTTGTTAAACCAAGGAATTGGTGTTGTTTTTGGCGCAGGGTTATTATATTTGATACCAATATCTTTTAATGCTCCGACAGCAGTATAATCTACAAAATCACGTAGAATATTAGCATTCAAACCGATCACTGGACCTAGTTTAAACAAATAGGTAGCCCACTCTTTCTCTTCACGAATAACGTCCATATACAATGCATAGACTTCTGCTTCACATTCTTGCTTGGCTTTGACAAATCTAGCATCTTCCTTGATTACCTGATTGATCAAGTAGGCTGTCCACCCTTTGTGCAACAGTTCATCTTGTAGAATTAGGCTAATGATGTTGCCGTTGCCAATAAAGATCTTGTTCTCAACCATTGCCAAGCTGGTAGCAAATGATACCATAAAGCGGAATGCTTCCAAAGCATAGCTAGCATGTAATGCCATCCAAATTGCTTTGACATGTTCGTATTCGTCTACTGCTTCACCTAGTTCTTTTCTGCAATTGATTCTATGCAGTAGGTCATAGTACTTGCCCACACTTGACGCCATGTCGACAATTTCTTTAGTGTCGTGGATAGTATTGAATACATCTTTTGGCACATTGTAGATATTGCGAATGATATGACTGTAGCTCTTGCTGTGAATGTTGGTTTCAAAGAAGCCCCAGTTATACATTAATGCTTCAACTTCTGGCAGGCTGCACACAGGCGTGAATACCTGTGTTGGACCACGACCTTGTAGACTGTCAAGAGCAGTTTGGCGCAGCAGGTTGCTAGTAAAGATATGTTTAACTGCATCACTGGCGTCTTTAAAATCGTTTGAATCTTTTGAAAGACTGATTTCTTCTGGTTGCCAAAAGAAGCCACGTGCTGTTGCATCATAGTCTGCAATTTTTTTATATTTTACTTCTTCAAAGCGTTGAATAGTTACAGGACCTGCTGGGTCTAAAAACATCTTACGATTTAGGTAGTCTGTCTTTGTGTTTAGGTTGTATTGTTGTTTGCTCATTTATAATTTCCTGATGCAAGTACTATCTTGCAAATATGTTCTAATCGTTCAATATGCTCATAGGCACGCCACGGACTTGTATCAATAGCAACTACCCCGTGTCCTTTAATTCCCACAATGTCATAGGCGATATTTCCATTTTGATCTAATTCCAAATTTTTATGGCATTGATCTGCAAGTTCTTGGCTAATAGGAGGAACATCTCCTACATTGGGTGCTACTCGAGTATAACGATTAAGTTCTGGGAACGCTGCACTAACGGTACTAAGATCGATGCCGGCATGCATTGCGGCAATGCAGTAAGTAGGATGAACATGTACAACAACACGAACTTCACTAGCATGTTGACCCATTTGTTTTTGCAAACCAAAGTGTAAAGGAATTTCTCCACTAGGCTTTAGGTTAGCACTAATATCAGTATAGGTATCTTCTTTCCACCCCCAGCGTTCGGCTAGTAATCCTGTTCCGGGTTCATTCCACGAATGAGGAGGTTTAATTATAATTTTTTTAAACTGATCAGGTTGTAGAGTTTGTTTACGTACACCACTTGGTGTAATGTAAAAGTGATCACGATCGTGATGACGTATGCTTACATTGCCATCACGACTGGTAATCCAGTTACGCTTGTAAGCGTCTACCATAATATCACATATTGTTTCTAGCATTATAGTTTACATGCCTCGCAGTCGTCGTCTTCGATAACTTCTCTTTCGTTGTGGAATCCGTTATAATGCACTTCCGGAGTGGGCTCGGCAACTGCCTTACTACCTTGCTTATTAATCAAACTATAGTAGAAAGTTTTTAAACCCCATACATGTGCTTGCATCAAGTTCTTGGCAATCAATGTGGTTGGCACTTTACGATCTGCAAAGTGTGCTGGATTATAGAACGTGTTGGTTGAGATACTCTGATCTACATAGGCTGCTAGTACTGCTGCGGTCTTAATGTAGCCATCACAATCTTTCTGTTCCCACATCATTTGATATTTGTTTTTTAACTTGTGATATTCAGGAACAACTTGTGTAAATGATCCCGCCTTGCTTTCTTTTACTGAAATAAGACTCATGGGCATTTCAATTCCATTAGTTGAGTTAATTACAACTGAACTAGACTCAACAGGAGCAATGGCCATTAAGGTTGCATTACGAACACCATACTGTTTCATGTTGGTACGTAGAGTTTCCCAATCTAGTTCAGGAGCAAAGTCTGCTAATTCATTAACTCCCTTAGCACGTAGTTCCCAGGGGAATACGCCTTGACCGTATCGGGTATGTGAGCTATGCTGACAAGCACCTCTTTCTTTGGCCAATTCGACTGTGGCTTCTGTTAAGTAATAGGCTTGGTGTTCCATCCAGCTCTTAACATCTTGTAGTGCATCTTTCTCACCGTACTTGAGTCCACGCTTGGCATGCCAGTAGGCAAGATTTGTAACCCCAATACCCAATGGCTGGATCTCGTCGTTAGACAGTTTACTTTGTATCGACAAGAAGTCTTGATAGTCAAGAATGTTACACAGGCTACGTTGTAGAATCCTACAGGCTCTACGCATATCCTCTGGATTACGGAACGACCCCCAGTTGATAGATCCCAGTGTACATAACGCTATGCGTCCACTATCGTCGTCTAATCGCTTAAATGAACGTGTGGGTAATAGGATCTCACAGCACAAGTTACTTTGATAAATCGTATGGTATTCAGGATCAAAAGGACCTTGATTCATTACATTATCAATGAACACGAGATATATTCGACCCGTGTCTGTGCGTTCTTTTAGTATACCACTCTTGAACACTTCTTCGGCGCTCATGGTCTTCTTGCGAAGGTCCTTGCGCTTCTCATACTTAACATACAATTCTTCAAACAGTTCTGTATTCTTGTAGAAAGCCTCATACAAGTCAGGAACTTCATTGGGATCAAAGAATGTTATGTCTTCTTTGTTTTTAAATCGTCTCCAGAAGAAAGCACTAAGCACAACCCCATAATCCATATGACGGACTCGGGTTTCTTCTGTTCCTTGGTTGTTCTTAAGTACAATAAGATCATCAAACTGATGATGCCAAATAGGATAGAATACAGTAGCACTTGCATTGCGGATACCTCCTTGTGAACAACTTCTTAAGTCGCCGAACCATTTTTTTAGGAATGGTATCATACCTGTATGCATGATCTCCCCACCTCTGATGGGAGATCCTAATGGACGTAAGCGTCCAATCTCCAAACCAATACCTGCACGTTTGCTGGCATACTTGGCCATCATCTCGCCACTTGCAAAAATACTATCCAAATCATCATCACTACGAATAAGGACGCAACTACTAAATTGTTTAGTAGGAGTTCCGAGGCCAGCAAGAACAGGAGTAGCGAGAGTGAATAGGCCATCACTAGCAGCATTATAATACTCTTTGATGTAGCGCATCCTAGCTGCATTAGGTTCTTCTTTATGCATAACAGTGGCCGCTGCAACCATATATCGGATCTGAGGTGTTTCATAAATTTCCTTTGTCGCACGATTGCGTACCAAATATTTTTCAATTAACTGCTCAATGGCTGCATATGAATATGTTTCATCCTTTTCATGATCCAACATGTCATTCATCTTGTTCCAGTCATCTTCTGAGTACCATTGCAATAGTTCAGGAGTATATAATCCTACTTCAACATTTTTCTTTACAATGCTGTATAGAGATGGTGGAATATAACTACCATAGACATCTTTACGCAACATGCTCACACGTTGTTTACCAGCAACATATTGATAGTTGGTATGACCTACGTCGGGATTTTGTTCTACGTCAATTAGATCTACAATAGCACGTAGAGTAATCTCGTCAACTTCTCGAGTAGTAATTCCATCGTAAAAATGTGGTTGTGCTTTAATTTCAATCATTGACTGACTAACGTCAGCTATGCCTTGACAGACTTTGGCAACTTGTGCCTGCCATTTTTCAATTGTTAGAGGCTCTCGTTGGCCGCTTCTTTTAATTACTGTAATTTCCATCTATGTCTCTACTTTATTTGATATTTATAGGTAATGCTGGGCCGGACCACACGATGTCGGTTTGAATTTGATGTAAAACTTTAAGGTCATGCGCTATCCTAGGTTCGTAGTTTAATACAGAGTTATCTGCTACTAAAAAGAATTTTGAATAACGATCTTTGGGAAGCATAGACATATGTATCTCACAAACGGTATCAATAAACCGCTGCGTTAATTTAATAGTATACAGCATGCCGAGACAAATAGCAAGATCATCGAGCTTGCCGTCGATTACCAAATGCCACGGATCAGGCCATGTATTTGGCTGTTTGGGGTCTAAGAAAGGATTAACAAATGGAGCATGACTCCAGAATTCAGCCACATCACTCAATGGCGTATTGCTAAATTCTAAACTATCTCTAAACTGTTTCCACTTGATTAATCTTTCGTTTCCGTAAAGATCAAACACCGTACGATATCGAATATGATACCGTTCCGGTACGACCAGAAGACTGAGGATTTCGGTATGATAATAATAGTGTCTCTATTCCACTATCGCCGTCGTTGTCTTTTAATTCTACATTAAAAACAAAATTTGTCATAAGAATCCCCTCTGGAGTTGTTGAGTATAAAGTCGAGTATGAATAGTTATCTGTAAAAGAAAACTCTCCTAACGACTCGTTTACTGTTATTACTATCTGTCCTGCTCGAGCATGATCGCCCAATTGCAAAACATAATCTATGTATGTGTATCTATTGAATGCACTGAATACTGCTAGTGGTTTAAAACCGTCTGATAAGAAAATATCATCATAGTTCATGTCAACTAGACTAGTTCTATTAGCATTTTCAACTTCTGTAATAGCGTACTTGGTTGCTACTGCGGTAAAGCCTGCTTCTTGATGTCTATTGCTTGTGCAATTAACAACAGCGTTTCCGCTCTTCTCACCGAACTTCACAATGCTAGATACAGGAGTGGCTGCTGTGTTGGTGTTGTTTCCGCAATTGATGAATCTTGATCGTTGAATGATAGTACCAGTACCAAAGTCTGACTTGAACGCATGATATGCAATTTCTTCAAATTCACAGTCAGTTATCCTCCAAAGATTTTCTTGGCCTGCTACACCATTAATCACTATGGCTGTGTCGCAGTCGACAAACCTAGTACCATCAAATGTAATGTTAGTATCAAACCTAGGAGGTGAACTTGAATCGATAGTGATTTGATCAGATCTAACAGCTAATGCAGTAGATTCGAACAGGCAGTCTTTTATTTTGATATTTGTTACTTTTGTACCTGCAAGAGAATTTTCCCAATACAACGATGCTGAGTTGTCTTCAACTGAACCAGCAAGAGCATCTCCTAACATATATGTAGATACCCATCTTACACTGTCGAACTCGCTGTCGCCTACACCTGTTAATACTGTTTGTCCTAACTCGTGTCTAATGGTCAAGTTAGAGATCTTTACATTGCGAGGTCGATTACTACTGTTAAAATCTGCAACTTCTAGTCCGTCTTCTGTAATAAACAAAATATTGCTATTACCTATATCTAGAATTGCACCGTTTTGAGTTTCCCCTCGAATGACCGCTGTACTAGGTATTCTTAGATTACTAGAAAATACATAGTTGCCATTGGGTACTAGCAGTGTTTTTTTAAAAACTGGATTAGCATTGCTAAACAATTCATTTAGGGCATTTTGAAATGCTGCGGTACTATCAGATGATCCGTCGGGTTGAGCTCCAAAGTCTAACACGCTGACATACTCGTCTAATTTAGTTTGCAGAGATCTAGGAATACTTTCTGAAATAGAAGGCTCTGTTTCAGCAAATCTATAACTAGAAGCTAGTTCTAGAATATTGTCATGCTCGGTTAAGACTTTGGTATTTCCCACATAAGGAGCGCCTTCGGCAAGAGATCCATTACCAATGAATAGTTCTTGTGAATCAACTGCCCATGCAAATTCTGCCGAGCTTAGTTGCGGAACACCAATTCCTGAATTTTTTAATCCTCTGCGGACCTGGATTTTTGAGATTTGCACGACTGCCATAGATATATTCCCGTTATAGGGTATTTATCTTATTGGGTAAGCAGTTGCTTGTATCCTTGTAGACCCGTTGTATAGTACTCTTCAACCTTGTTTAACCACATGTCCTGATACTTGTTAAAGTTATCGGGAGTTAGATCAAATTGTTGATATTGTAGGTCTCTTGAACACATAAAAATAACACCTCGTTTCATGTCCGTTCCGTAGACTTCATTATGTGCTAATATATACGCTGTTAATTGTAGATAGTAATCTTCTACCCATTCTGTTTTTTTAGGCTTGTTGGTCTGCTTGTGATCGCAGATAGCAGGCTGTCCTTGATATACACCCACTAGGTCAGTTGTACCAGAATACAATCCTGGAAAGTATAGGCTCTGTTCCATAGCCCATACTTCATCCATTTTGCTAAGTCCGTTTTCAATAATAACGTCAGCCATCTTATTGGCCTGTACGTGAACAGGGTTGTTGCCTGGCTGTCGTTGTTCACCAATTAGAAAGCGTTCTAGATTGGCATGCATGGCTGTACCTACACCTGCGGCTTCTGTTGTGATTTGTCTAGCTTTATCTTCGCCGATGCGCTTCTTCCATTCATTCAAGTGAGTCATATCCTTTGTTGCTGAAAGGATAGTGGTCACAGAGGGTAGGCTTTCTCCGTCGGGAGTTTTGTAAACACGTTTACGTGTAATTGGGTCGTTAATTTGGACACAATTTTTATATTGGATTCGTTCAACGAACGGTGGAGGTGTAATATTCATACTGTATATATTACAGTAAAAAAATTAGTTTGTCAAGCCTGGGGAGTTGCTTGTGATTGTGCCAATTGTCCGGCTGCTGCCGATGCTGCTGTTTGGTCTACTGCTGCTTGACTATCTGCAGGTGTTTGGGTTCCGTCGCCTTTAGGTTCTTCGTCTGGTGCGCCGGGAACATTAAGTTCAACACCGTCGGCATTGAAGTTCTTGACCATTTGTTGGATAGTTGGAATTGAATCGTACATGGCCTTAAATGTTTCGTAGTCTGCTGTTAACTCAAAACCATTTGTGGCCAGTACTTTATTAAGTCCGTTCCAATTTAATTTAGCAGGTGCTTTCTTACTTGCGGCACGACCAATATAGTTTCTAAGAACCATAACAAATCTATCGCCTTCGTCATCACCACTAAATTCAAAAAATCTCATTTTATAGCTGCCAATTGTTTTTGTAATTCTGCAAGTTCTTCTTGTTTTGACTTAATCTGATCTTGCAATTGTTTCTTTTGATTGGCACGATCTAGTGCCTGTTGAGCCATCATCTTCTGTTGCATCTGTGGATCAGGAGGCGGAGCACTACCAGCGGGTGCTGCACCCGGAGGCGGAGCACCAGGAGTGGCTGGAGCCATTGTAGGAGCAAGTTCTCTAATTTTTAGAAAATCACTCTCGTTGGTAATGTCAAAGAATTTCATCCTGCTAGAACTTTTAACAAACGGCTTTGACGGTCAATACTTTCACGCTGCTCGCGTCCTGCATCACCTAGTCCACCTGCTGCTGGTTCTGCTGCATCAAAGTCATCACCGGCTGGTTCGCCACCGAGGTCATCGCCAGCCGGTGCATTCATTGCGTCTGGTTCTGCCGGAGCAGCCATATCAGCACCTGGCTCGCCGCCTAGCATTTCTGCTGGTTGCTCTTCGCCTGTTAATGTACGAACTCCGCCTGATAATGTTTCACGTGCCTGCTTTAGATTTTCTAATGCTGACTGGATAGCCGGAGCAACTGTACTAATAAATTGTTTAGCTTGTTCTTGTCCCATTTCGTCGCGGATAGAATCGCCTAACTGTAATAGAGTGTCGTTCTCCATACCAGAAAGTTCTTCAATCCAACGGCCGACCCTGTCAACCATTGTCTTTGCTGTGACAATCGCAGACGCTTGCTGGATTTCACCTTCTTGTAGTCTAGTCATATCTTCTCCTGTTTCGATAGATTCTTTGTTGTGTTGCTTCCATGCTGTGGCATAGGCAATTGATTTTTCTTTGTCTGTCAGCTTACCATCATCTGCATATCCTTTCTTGATATGCTTGACCATGCGTTCACCTTTGGCTGTTGGTGGCGCTGATTCTGTTTCAGGGGATTCTTTCATGTTGTGTTCGATCCACTGCATGACATCCCATAGATCGTTTACCAACTGATTTGGTCTAACTGGATCACCTGCACCACGTTCTGCCATTTTAGATTGTTTTCTAATATCTGCTAGTAAATTAATAGCATCTTCTGCATTGTTAATATACGCTTCATTCGTATTCATATCTTCTTTACCCATAAATCCTTTAGCAGCACCCTTTGCACCACCAATGATTTTATCTCCGACCTTTGCCATAAATCCTTTGTTCTTATCGGATTTTAATTTGGCAATACGATCATCTGATTGTTTGTCAATAGACTTCTTGATACCGGCAGCAGCGTCTGCTCGAACTTGGTCCATATCATAGCCTTCGTCTTGATTGAAAGTTCCGTAGTCTTCATCACTACCGTGCCCGGCTGATGCTAGAGCATAACCGTCATCTGTATCACCACCTTCGTCGTCGCTTTGAGCTAGATCTGCAAACTGGTCTTCCAAATCTTCAATGTAGCTATCCATGTTGCGAAGTTCGCCACCGTCTTGATCAGCATAGGCACCGTACACATAATCTAACGCACCCTCTACATCACCTTGTCTTAACATTTCAACGATCTTGTCTTCGTCCGGCATCCCGTAGCCGCCGATTTCGTTCATGTCTTCGTCAAACCGTTTCATGATACTTGCCACTTGATCTTCAAGTGTGTTGTCTGCTTCAAATTGTGTAGTATCCACAATAGGTTCATTACGATCCATTAGTTCTGCTACGATAGCATCGTGCATAAATTGTGCTTTGCTTAGTGTTTCATTTTCAACTGTCTCATTGAAGTTTGAGCTACTACGTGCTGTATAGATTTGTGTACGCAATTTATTGCGGGCATCTTCGAGTTGTTCAATACTAAACGATTCTAGGTTTAGTTTTTGCCCAAATGTTTTTGCCAAAGATTCGTTGAGTCTTTTTGCTGATCTATTATTTGTAAAAAGGTCTGTAGTTTTCATATTTCAAAGGGTCCAGAATGATAGTATATTTATTCAGATACAGGCCAATCGTTGCACAATATTTTTGGCATTTATCGCACGATCTCTGCTTTCACAGTATCTAGCCCATAAGGTATCTGCTCGGTCATGATCTTGGTTATTGACGGATCGTTGATATTGTGCTCGTAGCAGTTGACTATCGTGGTACCAGCGTCCGTATTCTTGATCCAGTCTATATAGATTATCTGCTTGTATTGAATGTTTGTTTACTGCCAGCATGTTGGCAATACGGATAGCTGCTGCATTTAAGTATATGTTCTTGTAAAGGAATTTGTCAATGTATTTTAGATGTTTGACTATGCCTTCACTGACTATTAAAACGTCGCCTACAAGGATTCCTTCCGCAACTTTAATTGGAAGAATCTGGTGTTTTTCAATTAATTTTTGTTGTGCAGAACTAACTACTTGCTCTAAGCGTTTAGAAATGTTAGTCATAAAAAAAGGACCTATGGCCCTTATTTAAGTGAGCATTTGTTGTTAATTGAATATCTTGGCAACTAGGTCCATATGCCCTGATACCCATCCTAATACTGCTACGCCGCCAGCAGTCATATAGATCCATTTTTGTCTAAATTTTTCTAATTCTGTAATTTTACTGGCCAATTCGCTATGTTGTTGACAGCTTGCACCATACATGTCTTCTAGTTTGGCCATGACGCTGTCGCGAGTTTTATCTAGACAGTCGTGCATGTCTTTGACATCAACCTTGATCTCGTCTAATTTTTCGTCTAGGTTTGCTACCTTGGTTTCTACTACACCAAGTCGTTCTACAGTTGTGGCCATTATGGCTGTTTCCTTTTATGTTAAGTCAAGTGCTCGCTCCGAGCCATGTGCCTAAGTTAGAAATGCCTAATATGTTTTGCCTGTTAAACTGTATTTATCCCGCTTGTGTGATTTCGTATATCCAAATGTTTGCACGATCACCTTTGCTGATAAATGCTGCCGGGTCTATATCAACTGAATTATTTAGTTGATTGGTTATAGGAACCCCGTGTATATCGTCAATTAATAGGCCAACTGGATCATTGCCTTTGAGGAAAACGCTATCACGCTCTGTATCAAAATTCCATGTCCAATAGGTAGCCTTGCCTTCTAGGTCTCTTGGCAATTGACCTGCTTGTTGCAGTGGATCGGACAGAAAGGAAAAGTTAGAACGTAAGCCAATTG
>Ga0222712_10001538_pt1 | contig 28225 bp, 13 predicted proteins | sample C33_657DmetaG_FD_165043 | JGI IMG/M metagenome (GOLD analysis project Ga0222712, IMG submission 165043) | Estuarine water microbial communities from San Francisco Bay, California, United States - C33_657D | ecosystem: Environmental > Aquatic > Marine > Unclassified | place: USA: California... | reverse complement strand
AGGCGGAAGTCGCGGCCCTGGTAGCGGTAGGTCAGGCGCGTGTGCTCGACGCCCATCAGGTGCAGGATCGTCGCGTTGAGGTCGTGGACATGGACGCCGTCCTTCACGATGTTGTAGCTGAAGTCGTCGGTCTCCCCGAAGGTCGTGCCTTTCTTCACGCCGGCGCCGGCCATCAGCACCGTGAAGCAACGCGGGTGGTGGTCGCGGCCGTAGTTCGTCTCGGTGAGGCTACCCTGCGAGTAGATGGTGCGGCCGAATTCGCCGCCCCAGACGATCAAGGTGTCGTCCAGCAGGCCGCGCTGCCGGAGGTCGGTCAGCAGACCCGCCGTGGCGTGGTCCGTGTCGTTGCACTGGCCCTTGATGGCCTTGGGCAGGCCTCCGTGGTGGTCCCAACCCATGTGGAAGAGCTGCACGAACCGCACGTCGCGTTCGCACAGGCGCCGGGCGAGCAGGCAATTGGAGGCGTAGGACCCCGGGCGCTTGACGTCGGGGCCGTAGAGGTCGAGCACGTGCTGCGGTTCCTTGGAGAGGTCGAGCAGGTCGGGCACGCTCGCCTGCATGCGGAAGGCCATCTCGTACTGCGCGATGCGGGTCTGGATCTCGGGGTCGCCGAGGACGTCATGGCGTCGCTGGTTCAGCGTCGCGAGCTCGTCGAGGGAGTCGCGGCGGACGTCCCGGCTCATGCCTTCCGGGTCCTTGAGGTAGAGCACGCGCTCGCCCTTGTTGCGAAGCTTCACGCCCTGGTGCTTGGTCGGTAGGAAGCCGGCTCCCCAGAGACGGTCGTACAGCGGCTGGTCGTCGGGACGGCCGCTGCCGAAGGAGCTGAGCACGACATAGGCGGGCAGGTCCTTGTTCTCGCTGCCGAGCCCGTAGCTGGCCCACGCGCCGATGGAAGGGCGGCCGGCCAGCTGGCTGCCGGTCTGCATGAAGGTGATCGCCGGGTCGTGGTTGATCGCCTCCGTGTACATCGCCCGGACCACGCACCATTCGTCGGCTTTCGACGCCATGTGCGGCATGAGCTCGCTGAACCAGGCGCCGCTTTGCCCGTGCTGCTTGAAGTTGAAGATCGTGGGCGCGACCGGGAAGCTCTTCTGGCCCGACGTCATGGTCGTCAGGCGCTGGCCTTTGCGGATCGACTCGGGGAGGTCCTTGCCGCGCATCGCCGCCATGGCCGGCTTGGGGTCGAACAGGTCCAGCTGCGACGGGGCGCCGCTCTGGAAGAGGTAGATGATGCGTTTCGCCTTCGGCTTGAAGTGCGGCGCGGACGCGGCGTCGGCGGCGAAGGCCGCCGAGCCGAGCACCGAACCCAACGCGGCCAGGCCGATGCCGCCGGCCGAGCCCTTCAGGAAGGTGCGGCGCGAGAGGGCCATCCGGTCGGCGGGCGTGAGCCCGAGGAAATCGCGGTCGTTGCAGTTCATTCGCGGGTGATGGTTTCGTCGAGGTTCAGGAGGATGTTCGCGGTGACCGTCCAGGCGGCCAGCTGCGCGGCGTCGAGGTCGGCCGGGGCGGGCGAGCGGCCGTTGGCGAGAAGCTTCTGGGCCGCGGGCAGGTCGGCGCGGTAGGCGGCCAGGCGCTTCTCGAGGCCGGCGCGCAGCACCTTGGCCTCGTCCGCGTGGAGCGGGCGGCAGGTGACCTGCCGGAAGGCCCAGGCGAGCCGCTGGTCGGCGTCGCCGGGCTGGCGGAGCGTCGCCTCCGCCAGCTTGCGGGCGGCCTCGACGTAGGTCACCTCGTTGAGCAGGGACAAGGCCTGCAGGGGCGTGTTGCTGCGGGAGCGCTTCACCGTGCAGACCTCGCGCGTGGCGGAGTCGAAGAGCAGCATGGAGGGCGGGGCCGCCGTGCGTTTCCAGATGGTGTAGAGGCTGCGGCGGTACAGGCCCTCGCCCTGGTCGGCCTTGTAGTTCCGCATGTCGCCGTAGACGCTGGTCTCGTCCCAGACCGCCTCCGGCATGTAGGGCTTGACGCTCGGACCGCCGATCTTGCGGACGAGCAGGCCGCTGGCGGCCAGGGCCTGGTCCCGGATCGTCTCGGCCGACAGGCGGAAGCGCGGTCCGCGCGACACCAGGCGGTTCTCCGGATCTTTCTCGAGTTTCTCCGGCGTGACCGCGGCGCTCTGGCGGTAGGCCCGGCTCATCATGATGAACTTGAGCATCCCTTTCATGTCCCACTTCCGTTCCACGAAATCGACGGCCAGCCAGTCGAGCAGCTCGGGGTGCGAGGGCCAATCGGCCTGGGAGCCGAAGTTCTCCGAGGTCTTGACCAGCCCGGTCCCGAAGAGGCGTTCCCACGCGCGGTTGACCCAGACGCGTCCGGTGAGCGGGTGCTGGCCGTTGACCAGCCAGCGGGCGAAGCCGAGGCGGTTGTTGGGTTCGCCTGGCGGCAGCGGCGGCAGCACGGCCGGGAGCTTGCGTTCGACCTTGGCGCCGGGTTTGTCGTATTCGCCGCGGTTGAGGACGAATGCATCCTTCGGGGTGGCGCGTTCCTTCATCACCATGACCTCGAGGCCGGCCATGCCGGCGGCTTCCTTGGCCTTCATGGCCGCGGCGAGCCGCGCCTGGGCGGCCGAACGCGGATGTTCGGGGTCCTCCAGGAAAAGCCGGGCGAGTTCCTTGCGGTCGGCGGCGGTCCGGGCGGCCGGTTCTTTCCGCACCAAGGCGCGCAAGGTCGCCGCCGCCGGGTTTTCCTTGAGGTTCAACGAGACCGCCGGCTGATCCGAGGTGCTGAGGCGGAAACGGCCGACATTATGGCCGGCGAGGGCCTTGTGCTGGAGCTCCACGGTCAGGGTGGCGCCCGCGGGGACGGTCGTCGGCGTCAGCACCAACAGCCCTTTGCGCGGCACCTTGTTCTCGGCGGCGTTGCCGGCGATGGCCCAGCCCGGCCCGGCCTTCGCCTTGGGGGCGGCTTTCTTGCCCTTGGCGGCCGGCTTAACCTCGTCGACGAGACTCTTGATCGGGTACCCCGGTTGGTCGAAGTCGGATTGCGCGTCGACGATCGCGACGTCGGTGCGCCGGCCGTCGGCGGTCGTCACGTAGATGTCGACGCCGCTGAGCACGAAGTTGCCGTTCGGGAAGCGCCCCAGGCTGCCGCCGGGCAGGGACGGGTCCGGCAGGGTTTCGAGCAGCACGCCCGTCAGGAGGCCCGGCGTCGCCGGCGTCGTCAGCACGTAGGTGTCGTTGGGCGGGTTCTGGCCGCCGGCCAGGAAACTCCCGTCGGCCTGGCGGGTGAGCGTCGCCCCGCCGACGCTCTTCGCGCTTTTCGGCGACAATGGCGTCCAGGTCGAGACCTTGCCCGCGAAGGCGGCGCGCAACTTGGTCTCCCAGGCGGTCTGGGCGGCAGGATCGGCGACGGAGGCTTTCCGGACCGCTTCCTGCGCGGTCGCCACCGCGGCCTCGGCTTCGGCCAGCCGCTGCTTGGCGTCGGCGTCGGCCAGCAGGAGCAGGGGCGGGGTGTTGCCGCCCTTGCGCGTGGAGGCGGCCCCGCCGAAATCGCCGAGGACGCCGGATTCCTCGTTCGAGTTGAAGTAGGCGAACAGCTGGTAGAATTCCTTCTGAGAGATCGGGTCGTACTTGTGGTCGTGGCAACGGCAGCAGTTGAGCGTCAGCGCCATCCAGGTCGAACCGGTCGTCTCCAGTCGGTCGATGACGGATTCCACGAACCACTCCTCGACGATGCGACCGCCCTCGCCGTTCAGGCGGTGGTTGCGGTTGAAGCCGGTGGCGACGACCTGGGATTCCAGCGGGTCGGGGAGCAGGTCGCCGGCGAGTTGCTCGATGGTGAACTGGTCGAAGGGCTTGTTCTCGTTGTAGGCCCGGATGACCCAGTCGCGCCACGGCCACATCGTGCGGGTGGTGTCGCTCTGGAAGCCGTTGCTGTCCGCGTAGCGGGCGAAGTCGAGCCACTGCACCGCCATCTGTTCGCCGAAGTGCGGGGAGCCCAGGAGGCGGTCCAAGGCGTTGGACCAAGCCTCGGGGGAGGTGTCGGCCAGGAAGGCTCGCTGGTCCGCCTCCGAAGGAGGCAGGCCGGTCAGGTCCAGCGCCGCGCGGCGCAGCAAGGTCGCGCGATCGGCCTCGGGGTTCGGCGTCAGGCCTTTCGCGGCCAGGGTCGCGCCCACGAAGCCATCGATCGCGTTGCCCCCGGCCGGGATGGGCGGGGTCGGGGATTTGCGCGGCGGTTGGAACGCCCAATGCCCCTGGTATTCGGCGCCTTCGGCGATCCACCGACGCACCGTCTCGACCTGGGCGGCCGAGAGGACCTTGTGGAACTCCGCGGGCGGCATGTGGTCGTCGGGGTCGGTCGTCAGCAGGCGTTTCATCACCGAGCTTTGTTCCGGGCGGCCAGGCACGATGGCCGGGTCGCCGGATTTGCCGCCCTTGCGGGCCGCTTCCAGGGAGTCGAGCCGTAGCTTGCCCTTGTTCTTGCTCTCGTCGGGCCCGTGGCAGGCGAAACACGTGTCGGAGAAGATCGGGCGGATGTCGCGGTTGAACTGGACGCGTTCGGCGGCGGTCGCCGCGACGGTGGTCAGGGCGGCGGCGAGCAGGAGCGGGCGGGGCAGGGACATGGGGTAGGTCTAGGGACAGGTTTATCGCCTAGGGGGTTCCTGCAAAGGCTAGAAAAAGAAAACCCCTCTTGCGAGGGGTTTTGAAGGGCGCCGAAGACGCGTTTATTTCTTCTCGGGCGTCAAAGGCTTGATCGACAGGGCCCGGAAGCCGACCGCGTCGCCATGGCCGGCGAAGCCGAAGAAGCCGTGGGTGTTGTCCTTGCCGGGGTGCGCGGACTTGCCCATGACGGTGGCCATGTCGACCTTGCTGAGGTCGGCGTCGAGGATGATGAAGCCGTTGAGCTCAACCTTGATGGTGGAACCCTTGACGGTCACTTCCTGGAAGTTCCACTCACCGATGGGGCGCTGGTAGCCGCGCTGGGCGCCGACCATCCCATAAGCCGAGCCGTGGACCTGGCGGGGGTCGATCTTGCCACGCACCTTGTCGTAGTTGTCGTCCAGGACCTGGCTCTCGCACATGCCGACGTAGGCGGTGTTGCCGGTGCCGGGGAAGCGGAGGCAGAGACCGTTGTTGCCGCCGGCGGGCACCTTGAACTCGAGGCGCGCGACGAAGTCGGTCAGGTCGTCCTGGTGGAAGAGGTTGCCGCCCTTGTGGGGCTTGCAGAAGATGGCGCCGTCGACGACTTCGTACTGGTCGGTGGCGCCCTTCCAATCGGTCAGGTCCTTGCCGTTGAAGATGGGTTTGAAGCCGTCGGTGCCCTTGCTGGCGAGCCACTGGTTGGCCTCGGCGCCGGCGATCTCGCGGAGGAAGACGTTGCGCCACTTGATCGGCGCGCCGTGGGTCTGCAGGGAGATCGGGCCGCGGGCGGGAATCGTCACCTTGCGGTCGTAGTCGGTCGGGGTCGGTGTCTTGGGGACGATGCCGGCGTCCTTCAGCGTGGCGTAGTCCTTGCGGTCGTAATAGTTCTCGAGGATGGCGTGGTCCACGGTCTGCTGGCCGTTGAGCCAGACGCTGACGCGGGCGCCCACCATGACGATGCGGAGCGTGTTCCATTCGCCGGGGGCCTTGTCGGCGAGGACGAGGGGGAACTTGCCGTTGCCGGGGCTGTTGTTCCAGAGCGCGCCGCTGCCTTTGTCCGCGCCGTTCTTCTTCTCCTTGGCGTTGGCCGGATCCCAGATTTGGACCTGCGGGAGGCCGCGGAGGTAGATGCCGGAGTCGCCGAGCGGGGCCATGTTGTACTCCAACGTGAGCTCGAAGTCGCCGTATTCCTTGACGGTGGTCGCGTACTTGCCCTTGCCGTCGTTGAGCAGTTCGTCGCCGGCCGCCTTCCAGTGGGCGAGCATGTCCGCCGTCCAGGCCTTGTCGCGTTCGGCGCGCTGTTCCGCCGTGAGGGCGAGGTAGGCGCGGTGCGAGGTGGTGTCACCGCCGCGCCAGCCGTCGAGGTTCTGGCCGTTGTAGAGGGCGGTGAAGCCGGCGGGCGGGGTGGGGGCGGCCGCCAGGGCGGCGGCGGCGAGGAGCAGGCTGAGGGAGCGCATGATGAAAAGGGGTCGAGGGCTCAGAGGGGCTCGAGCGTGCAGCGTTTGACCTCGAAGGCGCCGCCTTCGACCTGCAGGCCGATGAAGCCTTCGGAGAGGTTGGCGCCGGTCGCCTTGTTCACTTCCTTGCCGTTGACGAGGATGGTCACGGTGTCCTTGTCGCAGACCGTGGTGAAGGTGTTCCATTCGCCGACGGGCTTCTCGGCGTTCTCGCCCGCGCGACCGATCCGGTAACCGCGCACCTTGCCCGACTTCTTGTCCTTGAGCTCGACGCCGTCCTTCACGGTGGCGCCGCTCCAGAAATAGAAGTCGCCCTGGCGGTCATGCATGCCCTGGCACTCGATGCTCTTGGGCCAGACGGCGTCCGGCGGCGTCATGTGGACGACGACGCCGGTGTTGCCGGGTTTGGTGAAGCGCCACTCGACCGTGAAGCGATACTGCCTGTAGGCCTTCTCGGTGCGCAGGAAACCGTTGGGCTTGCCCGTGCAAGCGAGGAGCCCGTCCTTGACGGACCAGGTCTCCTTGGCCGTGGCCTCGGGGAAGGCGACCCAGCCGGCGGTGTCCTTCCCGTTGAACAACTCGACCTTGGCGGTCGGGGTGGTCGTGTCGGCGGCGAAAGCGAGGGTGGCGGAGGCCAGGAGGGCCAGCCAGGAGGCGGGACGGAGGGCGGGGTGCATAGGGGTGGGAAAACCCTACGACCCGCCCCTGCTATTAGAAGCGAAAAAAGGTGGGGTAAACGACCGACTTAGGCCATGATGCCCGGGACGACCTTGCCGGCGATACCGGTCAGGCGGACGTCCAAGCCCTGGTATTTGACGGTGAGTCGATGGTGGTCGATCCCCATCAGGGCGAGCATGGTCGCATGCAGGTCGTGCACGTCGACGACGTTCTCGACCGCGTGATAGCCGAGTTCGTCGGTCGCGCCGTAGACGGTGCCGGCCTTCACGCCGCCGCCGGCGAGGAAGACGCTGTAGCCGGCGATGTGGTGGTCGCGGCCGGAGCCTTGGCCCATGGGGGTGCGGCCGAACTCGCCGCCCCAGAGGATCAGGGTGTCCTCGAGCAGGCCGCGCTCCTTCAGGTCGTTGATCAGGGCGGCGGTCGCCTTGTCGACGTCCTGCGCGCCCATCTTCATGCCGTTGTCGAGGTTGCCGTGCAGGTCCCAGGCGCGGTGGTAGAGCTGGATCATGCGCACGCCGCGCTCGGCGAGGCGGCGGGCCATCAGGCAGTTGGAGGCGAAGGAGCCGTCGCCGATCTCCTTGATGCCGTAGGCCTCGATCGTCTTCGGCGACTCGCTCTTGAAGTCGAGCAGCTCCGGGACGCTGGTCTGCATCTTGAAGGCCATCTCGTACTGCGCGACGCGCGTCGCGATCTCGGGGTCGACGAACTCCTCGGCCAGGCCGCCGTTGAGCCGCCGGATCTCGTCGAGCACCTGACGTTGCGTGCTCTGGCAGACGCCCTGGGGGTTGCCGATGTAATGGACGGCCTCGCCCTTGGACTGAAACTGGATGCCCTGGTACTTGCTGGGGAGCACGCCGCTGGACCACTGCCGCGAGGAGATCGGCTGCTGGCCGGTGCGGCCGGCGGACGTGAGGACGATGTAGCCCGGAAGGTTCTCCGTCTCCGAGCCCAGCCCGTAGAGCAGCCAGGAGCCCATGCAGGGGCGGCCTTTGATGATCGAGCCGGTGTTGAAGAAGGCGTGGGCGGTGTCGTGGTTGATCTGCTCGGTCTTCAGCGAGCGGACCACGCAGAGGTCGTCGGCGACGCTCCCGATGTGCGGGAAGATGTCGGTGATCTCGGTGCCGGCCTTGCCCCAGCGCTTGAACTCGAAGGAGCCGCCGCGGGCCTTGAGCACCGTGTTCTGGAGCTGCGCGATCTGCTGACCCTTCGTGAACGACTCGGGGAAGGGCTGGCCGTCGAGCTTCTTGAGGACCGGCTTGTTGTCGAAGAGCTCGAGGTGGGGCGGGCCGCCCGCCATGCAGAGGAAGATCACGCGTTTCGCCTTCACCGGCAGGTGCGGCGCGCGGAGGGCGCCTTTGCTCCAGGGCTTGGCGTCCGCCCCCGGGGCGGCGAGACCTTTGGCGGCGAGCATCGCGAAGGCGGCGCCGCCGAGCCCGTAGGCGCTCTTGGTCAGGAAGCTCCGTCGGTTGATCGACAGCGCATGGGCGATGGGGTCGTAGGGGCGCATGGCGTCAGTAGCGGGTGATGGTCTCGTGGGCGTTGAGCAGCACGCGGCAGGCCTGGGTCCAGGCGGCCAGCTGCGCCGGGTCGCCCGCGGGGGCGGGCGTGAACCCGACCTTCAGGAGCTTGGCGGCCTCGGCGGGGTTCGCCGCGTAGTAGGCCTGCTGGTCGGCGATCAGCTTCTCCAGCGGGGCGCGTTCGGCGGGTTTGATGCCGCGGCCCGTGGCCAGGCGGAAGGCGAGGTCCAGCCGGTCCTCCCCGGCGGGCCGGGCCAGGAGCCGGGCGGCGAAGGTCCGGGCCGCCTCGACGAAGGTCGGGTCGTTGAGCAGGGTCAGCGCCTGCTGCGGGGTGTTGCTCGAGCTCCGCAGCGCCACGCACTCGTCGCGGGCCGGCGCGTCGAAGTTCACCAGCATGGGGTGCAGGAACATGCGCTGCCAGTGCATGTAGAGCCCGCGGCGCCACTGTTCGGCGTCGCCGCTGGCGACGTACCGGCGGTTGGGGAACTGCAACGGTTCGTAGAATCCATCGGGCTGGTAGGGCTTCACGCTGGGGCCGCCGATGTCCGCGGCATTGAGCAGGCCCGCGATGGCGAGGGCGTTGTCGCGGACGAACTCGGCGTCCAGCCGGCGCGGGTTCTGGGAAGCGAGCAGGCGGTTGTTCGGGTCGATGTCCTTCAGCTCCGGACGGAGGCCGCTGCCCTGGCGGTAGGTGCGGCTGGTGACCATCAGGCGGACCAGCCGTTTCACGTCCCAGCCATGGTCGCGGAACTCGAGCGCGAGCCAGTCGAGCAGCTCCGGGTGCGAGGGCGGTTCGCCCTGCGAGCCCAGGTCATCGAGCGCCGCCGAGAGACCCGTCCCGTGGAAGATCTGCCAAAGCCGATTCGTGAAGGTGCGGGCGGTGATGGGGTTCTCCTTGGAAGTGAGCCAGTTCGCGAGGTCGAGGCGGGTCAAGCGACGCGCTTCGGTGCTCTGGAGTCGCCCCGGGAGGAAGGAGGGCGTCGCCGGGAGGACGACGGGGCCGGAAGTGTCGAGGAAGTTGCCCCGCGGGAGCACGCGGACGGTCAAAGGCGCGCGCGCCTCCGTGACGAGGGACCAGGCGACGCCGCGGCGGTATTCGCGGAGCTTGGCCGCCATGGCCTTGACCTGTTCGACGTCGCCCCGGTCGGGTTGGACGGAGCAGAGGTAGGCCACCGCCTGCTCGGCGGCCGATTTCGGGATGGTCCCGACGGTCAGGGGGTCATGGCCGCCGAAGGGGGTCACCGCGACCTGGATCGGCTGGGTGCCGACGCCTTCCAGAGCGACGATCAGGCTATCACCGTCCGCGAGGTCGACCGGGGTGTCCAGGAGCCAGACCGCGGCGGCCACGCCGTCCCCCGGCGCGGTCGACGTCCAGGTGTTGCCGAGGCCGAGGATCTCGGCCCCGCCGTTGAAGCGCGCGTCCTTGACGTTGGCGTCGGCGACGCCTGCCGCGAGCTTGCGTTCCTTGCCCGCGGCGTTGCGCACGGCGAACGAGACGGTGAGGCTGCTGCGGGTGCCGGCCGGGGCTTCCGGCAGCGCGAGACGGATCGCCGCGACCCGCAGGGCGCCGGGGCGGAGCGAGACGACCAGGTCCTCGCCCTTGGCCAGGGCTTTCTTCAAGACCACGGGTTGGCCGGCGGCGAGGGCTTGCGGGGAGGGTTTGACGACCGCCTCCGCGGCGGGGTTCGCCGCGGGCTTGGCGCCTTTCTTGGCGGGGGCCGGGGCCATCGCGGCCTTGCGGACCTCGAAGGCGCCCGCCGGGCGCATCCAGCCGTCGGGATTCTTCCCGACGAAGCCGCGGAGGGAGTCCATCCAGGCGGCCACCTTCGTCGGGATGGTCTTCGCCTGGGCGAACTCGGCGATCTCGCGGCGGGCGCGGGCGTCCTGTTTCAGCAGGTAAGGGCTGGTCGTCCTGATCTCGGGCGGGAACGGCGAGTCGTTGTTCACGCCCTTGAGCTCCGGCTCCGGCGTGTAGGCGTAGTCCGCGTAGACGCCCCACTGCTTCACGTCGGCGAAGAACGCCTGCAGGGAGTAGAAGTCGGCCGATTTGATCGGATCGAACTTGTGGTCGTGGCACTCGGCGCAACCGAACGTCGAGCCCAGCCACGCGGCCGACACCGAGCGCACGCGTTCGGCGCCGTATTTCGCGATATACTCCTTGGGCTGGGCGCCGCCTTCGCGGGTCATCATGTTGAGCCGGTTGTACCCCGAGGCCACCTTCTGTTCCTCGGTCGCGCCGGGCAGGAGGTCGCCCGCGAGCTGCTCGCGCGTGAAGGCGTCGAACGGCTTGTTGGCGTTGAAGGCGTTGATCACGTAGTCGCGGTAGGGGAAGATGCGCTGGTTCTGGTCGCCGTGGTAGCCGACGGTGTCCGCGAAGCGCGCGATATCGAGCCACCACACGGCCATGCGTTCGCCGTAATGGGGCGAGGCCAGCAGGCGGTCGACCTGCTTCTCATAGGCGTCCGGCGCGGTGTCCGCGACGAAGGCCGCGACCTCGGCGGGCGTCGGAGGCAGGCCCGTGAGGTCCAGGGCGAGGCGGCGCAGGAGGCGTTCCTTGCCGGCTTCCGGCGAGGGCGTCAGGCCCTTTTCGGCGAGCTTGGCGCCGACGAAGGCGTCGATCGGGTTGCGGCCACCCGCGGGCATCGCGGGCACGGCCGGCGCCTTGAGCGGGACGTAGGCCCAGTGCGCCTCATAGACGGCGCCTTGGGCGATCCAGCGACGGAAGAGCTCTTTCTGGGCCGGGGTGAGGGTCTTGTGCGACTCCTTCGAGGGCATCCGGTCGTCCTCATCCGGGGTGAAGAGGCGCTTGATGACTTCGGATTCGTCCGGCTTGCCCGGGACGATGGCGAGCGCGCCGCTCTTGCCGGCCTTCAGGGCCTCCTCCCGGAGGTCGAGCCGCAGGCCGCCTTTGCGCGACTTGGCGTCGAAACCGTGGCAATGGAAGCAGGTGTCCGACATGATCGGCCGGATGTCGCGGTTGAAGGCGACGGTCTCGTCCGGGGCGCCGCGAAGCAGGCCGGGCAGGAGCAGCGCGAGGGCGGGAAGGAGGCTCTTGGATAAAGTCATACGGTTATTATTGAGACAAGGTCGGGCAGGGGAGGTTTCAACCGCAAAGCCCGTCTGCCCCGGCCTCGCGTCGCTCAGCGGGCCTGCCAGTTCACGGCGTCGATGACCACGAAGCCGTTGGCGCCGGCGTTGCCGATGGTCACGCCGGCCGGTTGGTCGGCCGTGAAGGCGTAGGTCCCCAGGGAGACGAGGTTGCCCGCCGGCCCCTTGGACAGGTTGACCGTGACCTCCGCCTGGCCCGCGGCATGGCGGACGATGACCTTGGCGTTGGTGGCGCGGTTGGCGTTGGGGACGACCGCGAGGAAGACCTCGTAGCGGCCGGCTTTCGGCAGCGAGGTCTCGAAGGTCGCGCTGACGGCGCCATGCTCGCCCTTGGCATCATGCCGGTAACCGACGCCAAGGAAGGCGGCGGAGGCCGTGCTCTCGGTCCAGGTGCCGGTCAGTTTGGCGTCCGCGTCGTCGACGGTCACGCCGGGCAGTTCCTTGGGGTCGCGCCGGACCGCGCGCGGCCCCGCGGCTTTCTCCAGGACCTGGCCGTCGGCGAGCAGCCGCGCGCTCAGGTCCGCGTAGGGCACGTCCTGCACCGCGACGCCCTGGTCCAAGGCGAGCGCGGCGGCGGTCGCGGCCGATTGGCCGAGGATCATGAAGACCGGCTCCATGCGGATCGAGCCGTAGGCGATATGCGTGCAGCTGACGCAGACGGGCACGACCAGGTTGGCGCATTCGGCCTTCTTCGGCACCAGCGCGCCGTAGTCGATCGGGTAGGGCCGCCCGGGGTTCACCTGCACGTCGCCCTCGTTGCGCACGTAGGCCTTGCCGTCCGGATCCTTGACCACGATGCGCTGCACGTTGTGCGAGTCCATGTTGTACGAACCCATGCCGACCGAACGCGGGGTCGGGAGCTTGCGCTTGAGGTGGTTCTCGTTGACGACGACGTCGGACGTCATGCGGCGGGCTTCGCGCACGTAGATCTGGTGCGGCCAGTTGCCGTTGTCCGTGAACTCGTCCTTGGCCAGACCCCACTGGGCGAAGCCCTCGCGGATCTTCGTCGGCACGGAGGCGTCGTTCGCGAGGAAGTAGAGGTAGCCCTGCTGGTAGCCGCGATGCTCGGCGATGATCTCCCGGCGGCGCTCATAGGAGGCTTCGGGGTAGTCCCAGTTCATGCCGATGTTGTCCGTGCTGAAGGGGCCGTGGTTGTTGGTGTCGGTCTTGCCGTTCGGGATCAGGTCGAACTTGCCGAAGACATGCGTGGCCCCTTGCCGCAGGGCCCGGGCGAGGAGCGCGTATTGACTCGGGTCGTAGCCCGGCGGCTTCGGGAAGGGCACCCGGTTGGCCTCGACCTTCGTCAGGCACATCCGGAAGTTGTAGGCCTGGATCTTGCGGTCGCCCGCGCCGTCCTGGCCGCCGACCGGTATGTCTTGGATGCGGGGTAGCAGGCCCGACCGCGGGTCCCCTTCGACCACGTAGGGGTCGATCTTGCCGGCGAACTGGTGGGACTTGGCATGGGCGAGCTGGATGCCGTTGAGGGTCTCGTCGAACGCGGCGTTGGGCTCACGGCCGACGGTGTAGCTCACGCCGGCCGCCGCCATCAGGTCGCCCTCATAGGTCGCGTCGATGAAGACGCGTCCCCGGTAGACCTTGCCGGATAACGTGCGGAGCGAGGTGATCCGGCCGGCTTGCTTCTCGACCCCACTGGCGCGGTCGAGCCATTCGTCGCGTTCGACGTGGAGCTGGAATTCCTTCACGTAGCCCTCGAAGACCTGCTCGGCCACCGACGGTTCAAAGATCCACATCGTGCGTTCGCCGGCGTCCATCGCGACGGTCCCCTGGCCTTTGTTGCCGAATTTCTCCTTCGGTTCGTGCTTCCAGGCCTCGGGGCGCTGGTAGGCCTGCCAGACCCGGTGATAGAAGTCGCGGGACAGTCCGCCGATCACCGACTTGTCCCCGGAGTCCGTCCAGCCCAGGCCCCCGCTGGATAGTCCGCCGAGATGCTTGTCGGGGCTGACGATGATGACGGTCTTGCCCATCTTCCGGGCCTGGACGCCGGCGATGATCGCGGCGGAGGTGCCGCCGTAGATGACGACGTCGTAGGCGGGCAGCGGGTCCTCGGCACGGAGGGCGCCGGTCAGGGCGAGGAACAAGGCGAGAAGGCGTCGCATGGCGGGGGTGGTTCCAACCTGTCCAAATCGGCGGGCAGGGGAAGCGGGAAAACGCCGGCCGCGGGCCGCGGGTTCAGCGCTTTTCGGCCTGGGTCCGGATGAAGCGAGCCACCGCCTGGTGGCCGGGGTCGTCCGCGAAGCGGAGATCATGGCCGGCGCTGCCGTGGTCCTTGCCGAGGGCCTTGAGCGACGTGGTCTCCGGATGGCCCGCGCCTTTGAGCATCGCCAGCAGGTAGAGGTTCTCCTCGGCGCGCCCGGGCATGTCGTTTTCCGCGTAGATCGTCAGCAACGGCGGCAAGGCCTTGCGCACGAAGAAGGCGGGGGCGGCCTCGTCCGAGGTCGTGGCGTGGCGGGAAAGGCCGCGCTCCTCCCGGACGGTGTAATGAGTGAAGACCTGGCCGCTGACCTGCGCGATGCCCGCGACGTCCTTCAGGCCGAGCCCGTAGGGACGGAGCCGGGATTCGTCGAAGCCGACCAGCAGGGCGAGGTAGCCGCCGGCGGAGTGCCCGCCGAGGAAGACCCGGCGGGGGTCGCCGCCGTGTCGCGCGATGTTGCGCACGGTCCAGGCGAAGGCGGCCGCCGCATCATCGACGTACTCCGGGTACTTCGCCTTGGGGTTGAGCCGGTAGTCGGGGACCACCACCGCGATGCCCTCGCGGGCGAAGCTCGCCGCGATCTCCGCGCAGTGTTCGGAAGGCTGGTCCTTGCCGCCGTTCTTGAGGCCGCCACCGTAGAACCAGACGTAGGTCGCGAACGGCCGGTCCGTCGGTCCCGGCAGCGTGAGGTCGAGCATGCAGCGCTCGGCCTCGTGGGCGGTCAGGTCGTCGCCGCCGCGGTAGCGGATGTCCTTCAGGACCTGCGGCGCGGGCTGGGCCAGGCTGATGACCGCGCCGGCGAGCAGGGAGGCGAGCCACCGCATGGTCAGGCGATCAGGTTGGTGACGACCTTGCCGTGCACGTCGGTCAGCCGGTAGTCGCGGCCGGCGTTGCGGAAGGTGAACTCCTCGTGGTTGAAGCCGAGGAGCCGCAGCAACGTGGCGTGGAGGTCGTGCACGTGGACGACATCCTTGACGGACTTGAAGCCGAACTCGTCGGTCTCGCCGTGGATCGCGCCGCCCTTGGCCCCGCCACCCGCGAGCCACATCGTGAAGCCGTGGTTATTGTGGTCGCGCCCGTTGATCTTGCCGGCGTTCGAGCCCGGGGTCGGCAGTTCGACCGTGGGGGTCCGTCCGAACTCCCCGCCCCAGATGACCAAGGTCTCGTCGAGCAGACCGCGTTGCTTGAGGTCGCGGAGCAGGGCGGCGATCGGCTGGTCGGCCTCGTGCGCCAGCCGACGGTGCTGGACCTCGAGGTCGTCGTGGCTGTCCCAAGGCTGGCCGGCGCCATGCCAGAGCTGGACGAAGCGCACCCCGCGCTCGACGAGGCGTCGCGCGATCAGGAACTGGCGGCCTTGGGTCGTGTCGCCGTACATCTCGCGGATGGCCGCGGGTTCGCGGCTGACGTCGAAGGCGTCGGTGGCCTCGAGCTGCATCCGGTAGGCCATCTCGAAGGATTGGGCGCGGGCCTCGAGGGCGGCGTCCTCCGCCCGGGCCGCCTTGTGCTCGGCGTTGAGCCGGGCGAGCAGGTCCAGCTGGCGGCGCTGGGCGGGGCGGGAGAGCCCGCGGTTGCGGATGTTCTCGATCAGCTCCTCGACGTTGCGCTTGGAGGAGTCCACGTAGTTGCCCTGGTAGACGCCGGGCAGGAAGCCGCACTGCCAGTTCTGGGTCTCCTGGATCGGGTAGCCCCCGGGGCAGAGGGTCATGAAGCCGGGGAGGTTCTCGTTCTCCGTGCCCAGACCGTAGGTCACCCAGGAGCCGAAGGACGGGCGCACCTGGCGGGCCTCGCCGCAGTTCATCAGCAGGAGCGACGGCTCATGGTTGGGGACGTCCGCCTTCATCGAGCGGATCACGCAGAGGTCGTCGGCGAACTCGGCCGTCTTGGCGAAGAGTTCGCTGACCTCGAGCCCGCTCCGGCCGTAACGCTTCCAGGTGAAGGGCGAGCGGAAGGCCGCGCCGGTCTTGCGCTCGGTCGCGATGTAATCGCCCGGCAGCTTCTGGCCGTGGTACTTGTCCAGCGAGGTCTTGCGGTCGAACGTGTCGACATGCGAAGGGCCGCCGTTCGCGAAGATGTGGATGACGTGCTTGGCCTTGGCGGCGAGCGGGGGGCGGCGGGCGGCGAGCGGGTGGAGGGGGTCGACTTGCACCGGCGCGGCGCGCAGCTCGCGCTGGAGCATGGCGGCCATCGCGGTGGCCCCGAGGCCCATGCCGCACTTGCGGAGGAACTCGCGGCGGCTGTGCTGGAATAGTTCGGCGGGGGTCATCAGTCGACGAAGTTGAACTCGTTGGATTGGAGCAGGACCTGCGCGAGGGCGGACCAGGCGGTCTGGGGGCGGGTGGTCTGGCCGAACTCGGCGGCGGCCGCGGCGATGGACTCGCCCGATTTCGCGTCCTTGATCATCGGGGCCCAGGTGAAGCCGTCGCTGTTGGACCCGTTGAGGTCGTCCAGGATGAAATCGAGGGTCTCGCCGGCCGCGAGGTCGACCTGGTCCAGGGAGATGGCGGCGGACTCGCCGCCCTTGACCACCCACTCGCCGAGCAGCCCGCGGCGGTCGCTGACGATGCGGGCACGCACCCCGAGGCTGGTCTTGGCCGGCACCTTGAGCTCGCCCTCGACGCGGGCCAGGGCGGGCGCGCCGGCTTGCCAGCGGCGGATCACGGCATGGCGTTCATCGTTGCCGGGGTGACCGCCTTTGGCCGTGAGGAACGCGAAACCGTTGACCGGATCGGGGATCTTGGCCTGCGGGGCGACGCGGTCGTCGACCCGCGTCTTCATCTCGGTGAAGTGGACGACCTTCCGGGCGGCATCCCAGCCGCCGATCCCGTTCTTCCATGAGGCGGGCGGCGGCGTCGCGTCGAAATCGCGGAGGAAGTCGGTGGCCAACGCGAGCTCGGCCGGGCTGGCGCCGCGACCGAGGGTGGCGCGATAGAGGGCCTGGATCCGCGCGGCCGGGTCGGCGACCCCCGCCGTCTTCGCCGCCAGGTCGTCCCCCAAGGTGCGCGCGAAGGGGTGGTTGATCATCCACAGCGCCTGTTGCGGCGTCGTGGTCTGGTTGCGCTTGGCGACGTGATAGTCGGGGTTCGCGAAGTCGAAGGTGCGGAAGACCGCGGGCAGGTTCTGCCGGTCGATGAAGCTGAAGACCGTCCGCCGGGGCGCGGTGAAATCCGCGATGAGGTCGAACGGCTGGCCGCCGGCCTTCCCATCGGTCCGGCCCGCGGCGCGGAGCATGCTGTCGCGCATCGACTCGAAGTCCAGGCGGCGGCGGTTCATCCGCCAGGACAGGAGATTCTCGGGGTCCTTGGCGACGCCGAGGGGATGCAGGGCGGAGGATTGGCGGAACGTCGCGGACAGCACCATCGTGCGCAGGAGGCGCTTCATGGACCAGCCTTCGGCCACGAACCGCGCGGAGAGATGCTCCAGCAGGGCGGGGTTGCGGGGCGGGGCGGTGCGCACGCCGAAGTCGCTGGGCGTCTCGACCAGCGGTTGCCCGAAGACCTGGTGCCACATCCGGTTGACCATGACCCTCGCGGTCAGGGGATTCGCGGGGCTCGCGATGGCCTCGGCCAGCTCGCGTCGGCCGCTCCCCTGGGTGAAGGGTTGGCGCGGGCCGGTGGACAGCACCTCAAGGTACTGGCGCGGGACGGATTTGCCGGGCCGGCCCGGGTTGCCGCGGAGCAGGATGGTGCCGTTCACGGGTTTCGGCTTATCCACGAGGACCATGGCGCGCGGCGGGCTCTTGGGGTTGGTGGCCTTGTAAGCCTCGGCTTCGCGGACGAGCTTCCGGTAAGCCTGGGCGTCGGCGGTGACGTAGGAGCCGATCAGCGATTCGGCGGTCGGCGAGGTCGGGCCCTGGGGCGCCTCGAAGAGCTCGGCCCAAGGCTTGCGGTCAGGGGCGGCCTGGCCGCGTGAGTTCGCGAGCAGGTTCGCGTAGACGCCGGCGAGCTCCTCGAACTTCTTCGGCATCGCCTTGGTCAGCTCCGTCCGCAGCAGCGGATCGATGCGCAGGTCCGATTTGGCGAGCAGCTGGGCGGCCAGCGCGCCGGCGAAGGCCTCGTCGGGCGTGGTGGCGAGCCGGGCCCAGAGTCCGCCGATCGGGTCGGCCGGCGTGAGCCGCGGCGCGAGCACCTTGCGCCAGCCGGCGAGGACGGCGGGGTAGAGGGCCAGGCGCTTCGCCTCCTGGTCGGCGTTCAGCTTCGGGTCGGCCAGCGACCGACGCAACAGGTTGAGGTAGGCGGCGGTCTTGGTCGCGCTGAACGAGCCCTCGCGGCGCGAGGTCACGAAGTCCGTCCCTTTCTTCTGCAGGCGCGCGAGCTCCGCCTCGAACTCCTCGGTCTCCTTCGTCGGCGTGAACGGCTTGAGGAGCGGCTTGTCCTTCGGTTCCTCGGAGGAACTGAAGATGGCGTGCAAGGAATAGTAGTCGCCGGTCGGGAGCGGGTCGAACTTGTGATCATGGCAGCGGGCGCAGGCCATGGTCAGGCCCTGCATCCCGCGCATCACCACGTCGATGCGGTCGTCGATGATGTCGTGCTGGTTGTTCAGGAACCGCCGACCCAGCGTGAGGTAGCCGAGGGCGGCCAGGTCGCGATTGTCCTCGCCGACCGTGTACTGGTCCGCCGCGAGCTGCAGCTTGAGGAAGCGGTCGTAGGGCAGGTCGCGGTTGAAGGCCGCGATGACCCAGTCGCGGTAGGTATAGGCGTAGGCGTAGCGCCGCTCCTCCTCGAACACGTAGCCCTTCGTGTCGGCGTACCGGGCCACGTCGAGCCAGTGGCGACCCCAGCGTTCGCCGAAGGCGGGCGCGGCGAGCAGGCGATCGACGAGCTTCTCGACCGCCTGCGGGTCGCGATCCTGGACGAAGGACTCGATCTCGGTCGCCGTCGGCGCCAGCCCCCAGAGCGTCAGGTAGAGCCGGCGGGCGAGCACGTCGCGCGGCGCCTCCGGCGAGAGCGTCAGGCCCTCCGCCTCGAGTTTCGCGAGCACGAAGGCGTCGAGCGGCGAGCGGATGCGGTCGGCCGAGCGGACCGCCGGGGCCGGGGGGGCGACCACGGGTTGGAAAGCCCAATGCCTGCGGGGGTCGGTGACGGCGGGACCGGCCTCGGTCGGCCAGGGCAGGCCCTGCTTGACCCATTCGGTCAAGGCCGCGATCTGGGCCGGCGGCAGTTTCTCCCCTTCGCCGGGCATCGCCTCGACGTCCTTCTGCTTCACGTGGTTCACCGACAGGATCAAACGGCTCGCCGCGGGGTTGCCGGGCAAGACGACGGGGCCGACCTCCCCGCCCTTGAGGATGAATTCCCGCGAGTCCAGCCGGAGGCCGGACTTCTGCTTCTTGGGCCCGTGGCAGGAGTAGCAGTTCTCCGCCAGCACCGGCCGGACTTCCTTCTCGAAGAACTCGATTTGGGCGGGGGTGGGCGTCGGCCGGTCCTCGGCCCGAGCCAGGCAGGCGAAGGTCAGGAGTAGATGGAGGGGCCGGAGGGACATCGTTGGCTCTTTAACAGGGGGGAAGGGGGGAGGTTCCTCTAAGTACCTGGTCTCCCCGGAAAGGCAAAGGATTGTCTCAAAACCTCGCCGACCGGACGGGATGGGGTGGGGCCGGCCGATTCCGTGGTATTTTTCTTCCAACTCCGCCCCCTTTTCGCTGTCTGGAAGACGTACCCCGCCCACCCCGCGACTTTTGCCCCTATTCCGAACATGAAACTCCGTCTCCACGCCTTTGGCGTCCTGCTCCTCCTGACCGTCGCCGGCCTCGCCGCCGCCCCGGCCGACATCGTCTTCCTCGCCGGCGGTCGTAGCCACGGGCCCGGCGAGCATGAGTTCAACGCCGGTTGCCAGTTGCTCGCGAAGGCGCTCAACGAGCAGAGCGGCCTCGGCCTCCGGGCGACCGTCGTCTCGGGCTGGCCCAAGGATGAGACCGTCCTCGACGGCATCAAGTGCCTGGTCATCTACGCGGACGGCACGAGCGTCGTCGGCAAGGGCTGGAAGAAGGTGGACGAACTGGCGAAGAAAGGGACCGGCATCGTCTTCATGCACTACGCCGTCCATCCGGACGCCAAGGACGGCGAGCAGTATTACCGCCCGTGGATCGGCGGCGCCTTCGAGACCGGTTGGTCCGTGAACCCGCATTGGGTCGCCGATCTCCAGGCCTTGCCGAATCATCCCGTGTCCCGCGGCGTCGCCGGCCTGGTCCAGGCCTATGACGAGTTCTATTACAACATCCGCTTCCCCGCCGACCGTTCGAAGGTGCTCGATCTCGTGACGGCCACCCCGACCCGCGAGAACGTCAAGCAGTACATCAACCTCTGGAACCAGCACGGCGTCGAAGGCCTGGGCAAGCCGCAGACCTTGATGTGGGGCCTCGAGCGCGCCGATGGCGGCCGGGGCGTCGGTTTCACCGGTGGCCACTACCACCGCAACTGGTCGATCGACGGTTTCCGCAAGCTGGCCCTCAACGCGATCGTCTGGGCCGCCAAGGTCGAGGTGCCGGCCGAAGGCGTGAAGTCCGGCCCGGTCACCGAGGACGAGCTCAACGCCAACCTGGACGCCAAGGGCAAGGCCAAGCGTCTGACCGTGCCGCAGGCCGGCGAGTTCGCCAAACTCGCCCCGGCCGCCGTGCAGGTCGACCGCGAGAAAGGCTTCGGCTCCCCGGCCAAGCCGGCCGCGAAGCCGGCGGAGAAGTCCGCCGCCAAACCCGTCTCCTCCGCGCCGAGCGCCGCCAAGGCCGAGGCGGCGAAGCCGCTGGCCCAGACCAAGGACATCACCACGGGCGACAAGCAGCGCCTGACCGAGCTCGTCGCCGACCTCAAGGGCGCCAAGGAACTCTACCTGATGGTCTCCGACCTCGGCGACAACAACTGCGACTGGGCGGATTGGATCGAGCCGACGTTGCTGATGGCCGACGGCACCACCCGCAACCTCGTCGACCTCAAGTGGAAGTCCGCGACCGCCAGCCACGGCGCCGTGCTCATCGGCAAGAACAACTCGAAGGGCCCCCTGACCGTCGCCAAGAAGGTCTACGCGAACGGCATCGGCACCCATGCGACCTCGGTCATCGGTTACGACCTTCCGGCCGGGGTCGTCGGCTTCCGCACCCAGGTGGCCATCGACGACGGCGGCATGGAGCGTGGCGGCAAGCGCAGTCCCGCCGCGGTCCGCTTCCTCGTCTTCGGCGCCCAGCCCGACGAGCAGAAGGCCGTGGCCGTCGAGGATGGTCCGATGCTGGTCCCGCCCGAGCTCTTCACCGTGCCCGAGGGCTTCGAGGTGACCGTCTGGGCCACCTCCCCCCAGCTCTTCAACCCCACGAACATCGACTTCGACGAGAAGGGCCGCCTCTTCGTCGCCGAGGGCGTCAACTACCGCGGCAAGGGCGGGCGCCGCAAGGAAGGCGATCGCATCGTGGTCCTGGAGGATACGACCGGCGCCGGCAAGGCCGACAAGGTCACGATCTTCACGCAGGAGACCAACCTGGCCTCTCCCCTCGGCGTCGCCGCCATCGACGGCAAGGTCGTCGTCTCGCAGCCGCCGGACCTGATCGTCTACACCGACGTCAATCGCGACGGGGTCTTCGATCCGGCCGTCGACAAGCGCGAGGTGCTGCTGACGGGCTTCAACGGCCGCCAGCACGACCACTCCCTGCACAGCGTGACCGTCGGACCCGACGGCCGCTGGAACTTCAACCAGGGCAACACCGGCGCCGAGTTCACCGACAAGGCCGGCCGCCGTTTCTACATGGGCAGCCCGTACATGCTCGGCGGCATCGCCGGCAAGCGCAGCGGCGACGGCAACGTCTGGATCGGCGGCTTCTCGGTCCGCATGAACGCGGACGGCTCCGACCTCCGCATCGTCGGCCATAACTACCGCAACAGCTACGAGCAGGCCATCAACTCGCTCGGCGACCTGTACCAGAGCGACAACGACGACCCGCCCGCCTGTCGCGTCTCCCTCGTCATGGAGGGCGGCAACGCCGGCTTCGCCTCGCTGGATGGCAAGCGCTCCTGGGGCGCCGACAAGCGCCCCGGCCAGGATACCCCGACCGCCGAATGGCGCCAGGAAGATCCCAACACCATGCCCGCGGGCGACGTCTACGGCGGCGGTTCCCCGACCGGCGTGGCCTTCTACGAGAACGGCGCCTTGGGCGACAAGTGGAATGGGCTGCTCCTCGCCTGCGAGGCCGGCAAGAATGTCGTCTTCGGCTATTTCCCGAAGCCCGAGGGCGCCGGCATGAAGCTCGAGCGCTTCGATTTCATCACCTCCAACAAGGAGAAGGAATGGGCCGGCTCCGATTTCCTCGGCGGGCGCGCGACCGGCGTGCTCAAGACGATGTTCCGCCCGGCCGACGTGACCGTCGGGCCCGATGGCGCGATCTACTTCGCCGACTGGTTCGACCCGGGCGTGGGTGGCCACGGGACCCGCGATAACCGCTACACCGGCACGATCTACCGTCTCGCCCCGAAGGGCTTCAAGTCCGTGGTGCCCAAGATCGACCTCGGCACGACCGAAGGCCAGCTCCTCGCCTTGCGCAGCCCCGCCCCGAACGTCCGCGGCGCCGGCTTCGCCCGGCTGAAAGCCCAGGGTGACAAGGTCGCCGACGAGGTCGCCGCCCTCCTGGGCGACGCCAACCCGTACGTGGCTTCCCGCGCGGTCTGGTTGCTCGCCCAGCTCGGCGAGAAGGGTGCCGCCCGTGCCCGCCAGGAACTGGCCTCCCCCGACGCCACCCGCCGGCTGGTCGCCTTCCGCGCGCTCCGCGCGGCCGGTCGCGACGTCCTCGCCCTTTGCCAGTCCGCCGCGACGGACGCCTCCCCGGCGGTGCGCCGCGAGGTCGCCCTCGCGCTGCGCGATTTCAAGACCCCCGCCGCCGTCGCCACGCTGGTGATCGTCGCCAAGGGTTTCGATGGCAAGGATCGCGCCTACCTCGAGGCGATCGGCCTCGGCGCCATCGACCGCGAGGCCGAGGTCTACGCCGCGATCGCCAAGGAGCTCGGCGCCGCCCCCGCCGCCTGGTCCCCCGCTTTCGCCGCCCTCACCTGGCGCCTGCATCCGCCGCAGTCCGTCGCGGGCGTGCGCGAACGCCTCCTGTCCGGCAAGCTGACCAAGGAGGAGTCCAAGCTCGCCCTGACCGGGCTCGCCTTCACCAAGAGCGCGGCCGCGGCCGCCACCATGGTCGAGCTCGCCCTCGACAAGAATTTCGTCCACCGCGAGCTGGCCAACTGGTGGCTGCAGAGCCGCAAGGGCAATGATTGGAAGGAGTTCGACGTCGAGAAGGTCATGAAGCTGCGCGGTCTCTACGACCCGGCCAAGGCCGTCGTCACGCCGGTCGACCTCCTGCCCGAGGCGCCGGACGCGAAACCGCTGTCCGCCGTGGAGCAGATCGCCGCGCTGCCGGGCGACGCCGCCCGCGGCAAGGTCGCCGCGGCCGTCTGCCTTGGTTGCCACCGGCTCGGCGACCAAGGCGTCGATTACGGCCCCAATCTCACCACCTACGCGAAGCAGCAGTCGGTCGAGACCGTCGTGCTGGGCATCGCCCGTCCTTCGGCCGAGATCTCGCACGGCTTCGAGGGCGTCCGCCTGACCACGACCGACGGCGTCGTCGTCCATGGCATCGTGCTGAGCGACGCCGACCCGGTGATGGTCAAGTGCCTCGGCGGCGTCGTCCAGACCATCCCCAAGGCCAAGGTCAAGGAGATGGCCCCGCTCAAGCGCTCGCTGATGCTTTATCCCTCGCAGATGGGGCTGACGGACCAGACGGTGGCCGACCTCGTCGCCTACCTGCGGTCGCTCTGAGGTAGTATAAATCTACTGTCAGGTTTGGAGTCCCCTGTCCCCGAGTCGGCTTGCCCGGCCGGGGCGGGGGTCTCATCGTGGCCGCATGTTCCGCTCGCCGCTGCTCCTGCTCGCCCTCCTGCCCGCGCTCGTCGCCGCCCAGCAGTCGCTCATCCCCCGCTACCGCGAGGCCGAGCGCGGCGATCCCGAGGCGCAGGTGGTGGTCGGCCGTTACTACGAGAATCAGCATGCCGCCACCCGCATCGGCCGGAACCTGACCGAGGCCCGCGATTGGTACGAACGCTCGGCGCGGCAACGGCATGCGGATGGCATGCGTCACCTCGCCTTGCTCTCGCTGCGCCCCGAGCCGGAGGTCCATAGTCCCGCGGACGCCTTCTACTGGATGGACCGCCTGTACGAAGCGAACCACCCGGAGTCCGGCTGCAACGCCGCCTTGGCCAGGTTCCACGCCGAGGGGGTGCCGGCGGCGGACGGCAAGGGCCGGTCGGCGCCCGACCCGCAGCGCGCCTACTACCACGTCCTGCTGCAGGTCTCCACGGGTTACGTGCCGCATGAAGTCGGCCAGTTGCGCGGGAAACTGCTCGGTCAGCTCACCGCCGCCCAGGCCAAGGACGTCGAGGAACGCGCCTTCCACTGGATCGAGGACCACAACAAGCCGGCCCTCAAGCCCGACCTGGGGCCGGCCGGCGGCGACGCCGCCACCAAAGGCGGGCGGAAACCGGACAAGGACGGCAAGGCGACGACGACCGACGAGCCCATCGACACGGCGGACAAGGCGCTTGAGCTGGCCATCAAGAACCAGCAGGAGAGCGCGCGGCAGGTGGCGCCCCTCGGCAAGCCGAAGCGTTACGTCCTGCCCGGGACCGATCGCGAGAAGAAGTGAGCGACTCGGGGTTTGCCTAGGCGGGGCGGGGCGCTTTGCTCGCGCCCATGCGTCCCACCCTCGTCGCCTTGCTGTGCTCCGTGGTCCTCGCCTTCGGCCAGGGCAAGAAAGCCGCGGTCAAGGAGCCGCCGGAAGCCCCCGGGCGCTGGATCTTCGCCACCGTCGGCGTCGAGCGGAAGCCGGACGGCACCGCGGAACGCACCGCCCTCAAGGGGCTCGCCCTTCGCCTGGGCGAGGATGGCAAGCACGCCCTCGCCTACGACACCGAGCTCGCCCGTGTCGTCGGCGGCTGGTCCGGCAAGTTCGTCAGCGAGATGAACCTCATGTCCCGCGGCGAATACCCTTCGTCGCTCGGCGCCACCTATTTTTCCACGGATGACGACCTGGCCGGACTCGCCGTCGGCGAGAACGCCCCCGCGCTGGGACGACGCACGGGATACGGACATCTCGGCTCCGGTCATTACCGCTTGGGCCGCTTCGAGCCGCTCGGCGACGGCATCCTGACTTTCGTCGTGCCGGGCGCGGCCGATCAGGTCGTGGAATCTCCCCGCGTCGTGGATTCCAACGAGGCCCAGGTCATCGTCCGCGCCATCCAGACCGAGACCGCCACCGGGGTCACGGTCCTGCTGGGACGGGTCGCCGACGCCGGGCGGATCGGCGTGCGTGGCCCCGGGCGCCGCGACCGGCTCGGGGAGTGGGAAGTCTACCGGGTGCCCGCCGGCAAGCAGAGCCTCGAGGTCGCCTACGCCCCGGTCGGCGCGGCCCGCCCCGAAGGTTGGCCCGAGGCGCCCAAGCGGGAGCCCTCGCCGGCTCGCCGTTGGCCGCAACAGGTCGAGACGGTCGGTGAACTCTCGACCAAGCTGGACGAGCCTTATGTCGTCGACCGGATCAAGTTGCCCGAGGTCAATCCGTGGAAAGCGCCCCTGTTCACCTCGGCGTTCGACTTCCTGCCCGATGGTCGCGCCGTCGTGGCGACTTTCCATGGTGATGTCTTCCTTGTCTCCGGCCTCGACGCCCAGCTCGGGAAAATCACCTGGCGGCGTTTCGCCGCGGGGCTCTATCATCCGCTCGGCCTGAAAGTGGTCGGCGGCGAGGTCCTCGTCACTTGCCGCGATGGGCTCTGGAAGCTGCGCGATGTCGATGGCGACGGCGAATGCGACCGGTACGAGGTCTTCAACTCCGACCTCCAGGTGACCCGCAACTTCCACGAGTTCGTCTTCGACCTGCAGGCCGACGCCGCGGGAAATCTTTATTTCATCAAGGCGGGCCCGGTGCGGAAGGGTGGGCGGGGTTTCGATGACATCTGCGATCACCACGGCTCGTTGTTCAAGGTCTCGCCGGATGGGCGGAAATTCGAGGTCGTCGCCACCGGTTTCCGGGCGCCCAACGGCATCGGCCTCAGCCCCGCGGGCCAGCTCACGACCGGCGACAACGAGGGCACCTGGACGCCGGTCTGCCGGCTGAATTGGGTCAAGGCCGGCGGCTTCTACGGCGTGCCGCCCTTGGCGCATCGCGCCACCGAGCCCGCCGATTACGACCGACCGCTGTGCTGGTTCCCCAAGGAAGTCGATAACTCGAGCGGCGGCCAGGTCTGGGTCACCTCCGATAAGTTCGGCCCCTGGAAAGACCGTCTCTTGCACCTCAGCTACGGGACCTGCTCGCTCTTCGGGGTGCTCCCGCAGGAGGTGACCTTCCGCGGCCAGCCCCAGATGCAGGGCGGCGTCACCCGTTTCAACGTGAACTTCGACAGCGGCGCCATGCGCGCCCGATTCAATCCCCGGGACGGCCAGCTCTACGTCGTGGGGCTGCGCGGCTGGCAGACCACCGCGACGCGCAACGGCTGCCTGCAGCGGGTCCGCTACACCGGCGCGGCCTACCGGGCCCCGCTGCAACTCGCGGTCCAGCCCGGTCGCGTCGTGCTGACCTTCGGGGCCCCGGTCGACCGCAAGTCCGCCGCGGATCCCGCCAGCTGGAACGCCGAGCTCTGGGATTACGTCTGGTCCGCCGCCTACGGTTCGCCGGATGTCTCGACGCTCGCCCCGGCGCGCGCCGCCGCGGAGCTGGGCAAGGACGGCAAGCCGGAGTTCTCCAAGGACCAGATGGCCGAACGCAAGCACGACCCCTTGGCGATCCGGGCCGCCCACGTTTCCGCCGATGGCCTGACCGTGACCCTCGACGCCCCGGACCTGCGTCCTGCCATGCAGATGGTGCTCAAGTACGACCTGAAGTCCGCCGACGGTCAGGAACTGCGCGGGCAGGTGGTCAACACCATCCACGCCCTGACCAAGTGATTTCGCCGCCTACTTGCCGTTCGGCACGTAGCCCTTCCAGAGCCATTCGAGGGCGTTGGGCAGGATCTGGGCGCGCGCCGGGCCGAGGCCGTGCCCGGCGTTCTGGCAGAAGAGGTATTGGTAAGGGTAGCCCTTGTCCTTGAGGACCTTGGCCATGCGGTGGTTCGCCTCGACCCAGTCGTGCATGCCGTCGCGCATCACGTTGGGGTTGAAGTTGTCGCGGTCGCCGACAGCCAGGTAGAGGCGGATCGGCTTGCGCTCGGACTTCGGGATCAGCTGGTCGTGGAAATCCCAGGCGCCGCCCGGCGTGGCGGGGTCGAAGGGCCACTGCTGGTTGACGAACGTGCCCGAGAGCGTGAGGACGCGCCGGAACCATTCGGGGTGGTACCAGGCCATGATCAGCGCGGCCGAACCCCCGGAACTGGTGCCCATCGTGGCGCGACCTTCGGGGTCGGTGGTGAATTTCACGCCGGTCTTCTGCTCCACCTGCGGGAGCACCTCGAGCTGGATGAATTCCGCGAAGAGACCCGACATCGTGTCGTACTCCTTGCCGCGTTCATGGCCTTGGGCGTCGCCGCCCCCGTTCGCGATCATGACGGTCACGACCGGAGGGATCCGCTTCTGGGCGATCAGGTTGTCGAGGATGCGGCAAAGGCCGAGGTCGGGTTTGCCGAGACCGGGACCGTCGTGCGTGACCAGCAGCGGGGCGGCGGTGCCCGGCACGTATTGCGCCGGGATGTGCACGGTGATCGTACGCTTGTAATCGATGGGATGGGTCTCGACGATCAGCGTCTTGGGGTTCTTCGGGTCGGGCGTGCCGAACTCCTTGCGCGCGATGCCGGGGTTGAAGCGTTGGCAGTCCTTCGAGTTCATCACGAACTGCTCGACGCGGCCCTGGGGGACGCCGGCGATCGGCTTGGTTTCCTGGGCCGCCACGTAGTCCGGCCCCACCACGAAATCACCGTAAGCGTCGGCCGAGGGCGTGGCGCCGGCTTTGCCATCGAGCCGCGTGAACTTCGGCGCCGTCGGGCCATCGAAGGGACGGGTCGGCGGCTGGGGGCGGGCGGCCGGCTTCGGGGCCGGGGCGGCCGCCTTGGGGGCATCGGCGGCACCGAGACCGGCGAAGCTGGTCAGGGCGAGGAAGAGGGCGGGGCGCAGGCGCATGGGGAATACGGGGTTAGTCCTGTTTAAGGCCACCCGGTTCCCGCTTCGCAAGCCTTTCGCGGTCAGCCGTCCTTGCGGGCGTCCAGCTCCATCCAACGTTCGACCGCCTGGGCGTGCTCGGCTTCCAGCGCATGGAGCTTCTTCTGGAGGGATGCGGCCAGGGCGCCGCCGTCCTTGTAGATTTCGGGGTCGCCGAGCTGCACGGTGAGTTGGGCCTGCTCGGCCTCGAGCTGCTCGATCCGGCTCGGCAGGGTCTCGAGCTCCTTGCGCTCCTTGTTGTTCAGTTTCGCCCCCGCCGGGGCGGCGGCGCCACCGGCCTTGTCCGCGGCGGGCTTCGCGGCCGGCAAGGCGGCGAGCGCGCTCTGGCGCTTGGCGACGGCGATCCGGGCGAGCTCGTTGCGCCAATCGGTGTAGCCGCCGGCGTGCTCCGTCACGACGCCATCGCCCTCGAAGACGAGCGTGCTGGTCACGACGTTGTCGAGGAAGGCGCGATCGTGGGAGACGAGGATCAAGGTGCCCGCGTAGTCGACCAGGATATCCTCGAGCACGTCGAGGGTCTCGGCGTCGAGG
>Ga0222712_10001537_pt1 | contig 28226 bp, 24 predicted proteins | sample C33_657DmetaG_FD_165043 | JGI IMG/M metagenome (GOLD analysis project Ga0222712, IMG submission 165043) | Estuarine water microbial communities from San Francisco Bay, California, United States - C33_657D | ecosystem: Environmental > Aquatic > Marine > Unclassified | place: USA: California... | reverse complement strand
AATAAATTAAAATCAAGCAAATAACATGGCATTTGATTTAGACATGATCAAAAAGGTTTACAACAACTACGGCCCTCGTATTGAGGCAGCCCGTAAAGTAGTTGGAAAACCACTTACACTAACAGAGAAAATATTGTACGCCCACTTGTGGGAGGGTAATGCCACACAGGCACATGAACGTGGTATCACGTATGTAGATTTTGCACCAGACCGCGTAGCAATGCAGGATGCAACAGCGCAAATGGCTTTATTGCAATTTATGCAGGCAGGAAGACCAACAGTTGCTGTTCCGTCTACTGTACATTGCGATCACCTAATCCAAGCAAAGGTTGGGGCAGATTCAGATCTTGAAACAGCAAACACTCAGAATAAGGAGGTCTATGATTTTCTTGCTTCGGTTTCAAATAAATATGGAATTGGTTTCTGGAAGCCAGGCGCCGGCATCATTCACCAGGTAGTTCTGGAAAATTATGCCTTCCCGGGTGGAATGATGATCGGTACTGACTCACATACACCAAATGCAGGTGGTTTGGGAATGATTGCTATAGGTGTTGGAGGTGCTGATGCATGTGATGTAATGGCTGGTTTAGCTTGGGAACTTAAATTCCCTAAACTTATCGGAGTAAAACTAATCGGAAAATTATCTGGCTGGGCTTCTGCAAAAGATGTAATCCTGAAGGTTGCCGGTATACTTACAGTAAAAGGTGGAACAGGTGCTATCGTTGAATATTTTGGCGAAGGTGCAAGATCTCTTTCTGCAACAGGAAAAGGAACAATCTGTAATATGGGTGCTGAAATTGGAGCTACCACTTCAGTTTTCGGGTATGATGATAAAATTGCTACCTACTTAAAAGGTACTGAACGTGCAGAAATTGCAGGACTAGCTGATCAAATAAAAGAACATTTAACAGGTGATGATGAGGTTTATGCTAATCCGCATAATTACTTTGATCAGGTTATTGAGATTGACCTTTCAACACTAGAACCACATATCAATGGTCCGTTTACTCCAGATATGGCATGGCCGCTTTCACAATTTGCAGCTGCTGTTAAAGAAAATGGATGGCCGCAAACCTTAGAAGTTGGTTTGATAGGATCTTGTACAAACTCTTCTTATGAAGATATTTCAAGAGCCGCATCTATTGCACAACAAGCGGTAGATAAGAACTTGATTTCTAAAGCTGAGTTTACAATTACTCCAGGATCTGAACTTGTTCGCTACACAGTAGAGCGTGACGGATTCCTGAAAACCTTTGAAAATATGGGTGGAGTAGTTCTTGCAAATGCCTGTGGGCCATGTATCGGACAATGGGCTCGTCATAGCGATGATCCTACCCGCAAAAACTCAATCATTACTTCATTCAACAGAAACTTCAAATCGCGTAACGACGGAAATCCAAATACGCATGCATTTGTAGCATCCCCAGAACTCGTTACTGCAATGACTATTGCAGGAGACTTGGCTTTTAATCCGATGACCGACACCCTGACTAACTCAGCTGGTGAGCAGGTTAAGCTTGAAGAACCTCAAGGTCTTGAAATGCCTATTAAAGGTTTTGATGTAGAAGATGCTGGATATCAGGCACCTGCCCAAGATGGAAGTAAAGTAAGTGTGATCGTTGATGAAAAATCTTCGCGCCTGCAATTACTTGATCCATTCAAAGCATGGGAAGGTACAGACATCAAGGGATTAAAACTTCTGATCAAGGCAAAAGGCAAATGTACTACGGATCATATTTCTATGGCTGGTCCATGGTTGAAATTCAGAGGCCACTTGGATAATATCTCTAACAATATGCTGATTGGTGCTACTAACTTCTTTAATGACAAAGCAGATACTGTTAAGAATCAGTTTACCGGAGAATATGGTCCGGTACCAGCAACAGCCCGTGCTTACAAAGCAAAAGGAATTGGAAGTATTGTTGTAGGAGATGAAAACTACGGTGAAGGATCATCACGCGAACATGCAGCAATGGAGCCAAGACACCTTGGCGTTCGTGCTATTCTAGTAAAATCATTTGCCCGCATTCACGAAACCAACTTGAAAAAACAAGGAATGCTTGCCTTAACATTTGCTGATGCAAACGATTACGACAAAATTCGTGAAGATGATTCAATAGATATTACAGGTTTAAATGATTTCGCACCTGCAAAACCATTAAACATTGTTCTCAATCATATCGACGGAACAACGGATGCATTCAATGTAAACCATACCTATAATGAACAACAAATTGAATGGTTCAAAGCTGGTGGTGCATTGAATATTATCAGAATGAATCAATAAAATATAAAACAATCATTTAAAAGCTTAAGGCCAGTAGAAATACACTAAGGCTTTAAGCTTTTTCTGTTATATGATTACTGTAAGGATTTTTATAAAAATGAGATCTTAACTTTGGAATGAATTACTATGTAATTGATGGCAAGATTTGAATTCAAACATGATCAAGCAATCAAGTTCGGTAACCCAATTAAAATAATGAAGATCAGCCTTCTCACCATCGGCAAAACAGAAGATAACTATCTTATTGAGGGTATTGAAATCTATTTAAAGCGACTGAAACATTATATTCCGTTTCGTATACTAGAGATACCGGAATTAAAGAACACAAAAAGCCTTTCAAAAGAACAGCAAAAGAGCAAAGAAGCTGAATTGATCTTTAAAAACATTCAAAGCACAGATCACGTTATTCTGCTCGACGAAAATGGGAAGCAGTTTTCATCCAAAGACTTCTCTGTATATCTAAATAAGAAAATGGTTGGCGGACAACAGCATTTGGTATTTATCATTGGGGGGCCGTATGGCTTCAGTGAAGAAGTTTATACAAGAAGTAATGATAAGATATCACTTTCGCAAATGACGTTCTCACATCAAATGATTCGATTGTTTTTTGCTGAGCAATTATACCGTGCCTATACTATCTTAAAAGGAGAGCCCTATCACCACGATTAAATCAGTAAATATGACAGATTATAAAAGAAAATACCGGTTCAAGTACGCCAATACAGGCAATGAAAAGAAGCAATTCTGGCTCTTTGCTCTGATCGGATTAGCCTTAGGAGCTGCAATTCTTTACTTTTTCTGATCCAATAAAAAAGGCATAATTTTCAAAAAGTAAATAGTGCCTTTGATATTTTATGAATTTATTATTTAGATTTTTGAGAAAGCCTTGTTGTGCTTTTTCCTGGTGCCTTTGTTGCCTTTGGTTTCTCCATAATAATTGGCTCTGGCTTTTTCACTAATGACTCTGTCGCGGCAGCTTCAGAAATAGGTTCAGGTGCTGCTTCTTCAAATAATGGAAGATCCTTAATGGTGTTAAACCAGGTAATAATCTTTTTCATGTCTGAAGCATAAACGCGTTCCTGATCATGATCTGGTGCTACTTCAATAAAAAATGAACGTAAAACCTTACCATCTGCAGTTTTAGGATCAGGAATACTCTTACTTCCCTTCATCTTAGAGAATATATCACTCAATTTCAGATCAGAATCTTCACCAAAAACAGTAATGTCTTCTAAAGAGGCCATTTTTGCAGTACTAATATTCACTACAATTTTATTCTTAAGTTCATCCAGTGTTTCCAGGATAAAGCCTGATTTATTCTGGCCAATCAATTTGAATAACCCCGGTTTACCGGAAACGGAAACTAGTCCTCTTAAATTCATATGCTTTTTTAGATTTGAGATGTGAGATATGAGATATGAGATTTTTGAAAAAATATTAGTAAATTCTCAAATCTCTTATCTCTGATCTAATGTCTACTCTTCAACAATTTCTATTCCTAGTATCTTATCTCCTTGACGGATGTCATCTACCACATCTACATTCTCAATCACCTTGCCGAAACAGGTATGATTACGATCAAGGTGTGCGGTGTTATTGCGGCTATGGCAAACAAAGAACTGAGAACCTCCAGTATTCCTTCCGGCATGAGCCATTGAAAGAACCCCTCTATCATGAAATTGATTTTCACCATCCAACTCACAATCAATACTATAACCCGGGCCACCGGCACCGGTTCCAGTTGGATCTCCACCTTGAATAACAAAATCATTAATTACACGATGGAAAGTTACCCCATCATAATAACCTTGATTTGCTAATTTTAGAAAATTCGCCACTGTATTAGGTGCATCTTTATCATAAAATTGCACAGTCATGTCACCTTTTTCAGTTTTTATAATTGCTTTACTCATAGTTCAATCTTTATTATTGGTTGACAAAGTTAATTATTTCAGGCAATTGGTAAAATTCTATAAATATCTTCTTCTTTTTATAACTTTAATACATCCTTAACACCAATAGAATACATGCTAAAAGTCCGTTTAACGCTTCTAATCTTACTTTTTGTTTCAGTGTGCAGGGCTGCTTCTATTCTCATTCCTATGGATGAAGAACAGAAAAATCATCTAAAGGCTTATGGAATTACCTATTGGGCATTAAAAAACGGCCTTGAAACAGATTGGCTATTGAATTACCGGGGTGGAAGTTTCCTGATGAAATATTCACAAACCATGGAATCTGAATGTAAAATCCGCGGAGTGTCTTATGAAGTTATTGCCGATGCAAAAGTGACTGTTATTTTAAATGAAATAAACGATCCGTCCGTAAACATGGACATGGTCAAGCTCGAAAAAGAACCTAAAATAGCTGTTTACTCTCCAAAAAATAAATTACCCTGGGATGATGCCGTAACTATGGTTCTGACTTATGCTGAAATTCCTTACGACATCCTATATGATGACGAGGTTTTAAAAGGTGACTTACCAAAGTATGACTGGCTTCACCTGCATCATGAAGATTTCACTGGGCAATACAACCGCTTTTGGAGTGCCTTCAGAAATGCGAGCTGGTATATAGAAGATGTAAAGCTACAAGAAGCTACGGCTAAAAGAAATGGGTTCAAAAAAGTTTCAGAAATGAAGCTGGAAGTAGCCAGAAATATTCGCAATTTTTGTACTGGAGGAGGGTTTATGTTCGCCATGTGCTCTGGGCCAGAAACCATTGATATTGCCCTAGCAGCTAACGGAACTGATATTGCTGAACGCGTTTTTGACGGAGATACTGCAGACCCTAAAGCCCAGTCAAAACTCGACTTCAACCAAACATTAGCCTTTCAGAATTTTAGCCTCGACCTCAATCCTTCAAATAATGAATTTTCAAATATTGATGCAACTCCTATCAGGTCTCCATCTTTAAACCGAACGAACGACTTTTTTACACTTTTTGATTTCTCAGCAAAATGGGACATTGTACCTACCATGCTCACTCAAAACCATGATAAAGTTGTAAAAGGGTTTATGGGCCAGACAACTGCGTTTAGAAAAAACGTGATCAAGCCTAATGTACTTGTAATGGGCGAAACAAAGGCAAATGAGGAAGCCAGATACATTCATGGTGAATTTGGAAAAGGACAATGGACATTTTATGGCGGTCATGATCCTGAAGATTATCAGCACATGGTAGGCGACCCTCCTACCGACCTGAATCTGCATCCCAACTCCCCGGGCTACAGACTAATCCTGAACAATGTCTTATTTCCTGCAGCAAAAAAGAAAAAACAGAAAACCTAATTTTCAGAATCTGTTGTCAGTTATCAGTTATCAGCCGATAGCTATCGGGGTCTCATATTTCAGACCTCCTACCTCAGATAACTGATAACTACTTTTTGAGTATTGCGTTTGAGTATTGCGTATTGCGTATTGAGATAATTTAGCTTCGTTTCATAGTATTACCTCATAATTCAGACAACAGATAACTGATAACTGACAACTACTTTTTGAGTATTGCGTATTGAGTATTGCGTATTGAGATAATTTAGCTTCGTTTCATAGTAGCACCTCAGACTTCAGACCTCAGACCTCATACCTCCTACCTCCTACCTCAGACTTCATACCTCCTACTTCCTACCTCTGACCTCAGTTATAAAACTTCCAGCTCACCCCAAATTTCAATAATTTATCATGCATAGGATACCCTCTTACAGTATAAAACCCATTTGAAAACATCCCCTGGTTGATGTAATCGTACTTTATAAAAAGATTGGAGCGTTTTAAAGTTGCTCTAACAAATACATCAACAACCGGATAGGTAGAATATTCCAATGATGCATTATCATTGTAAAATTGGCTTACATTGATTGCATAAGCAGGAGCTTTAAAAGGTGTATTAAATCGCACATCAAAACCTATATTTGTTGACAACACCTTGAAAAATCTAGCAGCATAAAAAAAGCTATTGTAAGAATAAATTTCGGGAGTTCTTAAAATATCCTGAAAATCAGTTTTTTGGTAGACTATATAATTGTTGAGATTAAACCTACCCATCTTGAAATCTTTAGAAAGGGTGATCTTAATTAAGTTGATATTGGTTCCAGTCTGCTCAGGCATAATCTGCTTTGCACTAGAAGTTTCCTTGAAATACAAATAATTATTAAGCAGGAAATATTCGGCTTTTGCAGCTAATTTATACTTTAAATTTTCGTATAAAAAGGAAAGGTTACTCACCTTTGTCCTATCAAAATTCTTATCCCAGCTATGGTATTGATAGTTTACACGTTCATACATCTGTTCAGGCGACTTATTCTGAACATAGGCACCAAGTATTATCCTCCCAACAGATTTGCTCAACAAAAAAGAAGTATTAGCTTCATACATAAAATCTCCGGCATGCTTTCCTTGGGCAACCTGGTTCAAGTCTGCTTCGATACTTACCTTATCGCTGAACCTATATGCGAGTCCTGCCTTTAAGCTGGTATTTGAAAAATTCGATTGGTAATCAAGCTGTTCGTATCGGTATATATCATTTTGGAGTCCCAAATCTAGTTTTAACTCATTTTTTATAAAGCTCAAGGCCTTACCTCTCAAATAAAAACTATAATTAAATTCATTTCTAAGATTCGAAATTTTTGTAGAATCATTGGTTTCAGTAAACGATTGGGAAGGAAGTATTGGAAAAGCACCAAATTCATCTTCCTCATTACGATAAAACTTAAACCGATCTTTAGTATAGGTTAATGCATGCGAAAAACGCTGCGTAGGCAATATTTTTTGAGCAGCTTCCGTATCAGGAAGACTATCGATCCTGCCGATATAATAAAATTGTTTAAAGAAGAACTGCGTTTGACGCCAGGTCTGCATGGGTCGATCTTTACTTTTAGCCTTTAAACGAACTGGAATAGCTATTTTATCAATAGGATCACTCTTGAAAATAGTATCATTGGTTGTTGAGCCATTTTCTCCAGCCTTTATGGTATTAAAGATCACGTCTCCAACAATATTATAGCGTTTATTTGGCGATTCATACCAGGCGAACAAAGCAGCATTCAAATGATCAGCCTTTTGGTTAACATAAAATCCCTCTGCACTTAAGCGATTATACATAGCCCCCACATTCAGGTTAGGCTTAACATTTTGAGAATGAATAACTTTGAAGGTTTGCTCCTGAGTACGGCCATTAATGTAATAAAGCTCGGTATAGGGTGTTCTGGCCCTGAAGAATTTCATAGAGTCTTGGGTCAAGCGATAGGCATCCAGCGAATGAAAACCGGCATCAAATCCAATGGTCTTAGTGGGATTAAAAAGCAGCTCTCTATACGCCAGGCCTGCACTTCCCAATCCAATAGTTGGCTTGTCAAATCTGTAAATGGGGCTATAATTCTGAAAATTAGAAACTGTAGTATCTATAGGACGGGTTTGAGTTCCATCCTTTAATATTTTTAGATTAGTATACCGGATATATTTAGAAGTATAGATGATAGAATCTTCTTTCATCTCCTGCCCAGTACCCTGCGCATCTGTACTCGAACCTCCACGCGAACTTCTACCGGCACCGCCTCCAACACCTTCTGCCCTAATTGTTCTTTGGGCAAAGGCATCAGTGCTGAAAATGACCAGCAATAAAATAGAACTAAATATTAGGCGCTTGATCATTAATTTCCAAAATAAGATCTTTTAAAATCTTTGTCATTTTAGGTTCTGCCTCTTCAGCTGTTTTAATTATTTCTTCAAGTGACACTGCCTTAAGCGTATCCGGAAAACCTTCATCTGTTAAAACCGAAATTGCAAAAACAGGTAATGACATATGATTAGCCACAATAACTTCTGGCACCGTGCTCATTCCCACAGCATCAGCACCAATATTACGTAAAAATCGGTATTCAGCTCTAGTTTCAAGATTAGGACCATTCACAGACACATAAACTCCGGCATGGCAACTAATATTATTTTTCTTTGCTATTTCCATCCCCCTGTCAATTAATTCCCTGTTATAGGGTTCACTCATATCAGGAAATCGAGGGCCAAGCTCTTCCGAATTATGTCCTCGTAAAGGATTGTCTGTTTGCATATTGATATGATCATTTATGATCATCAATTCGCCTTTTTTGTACGCAGGATTTAAGGCACCGCTTGCATTGGAAACGAACAATTTCTGAATTCCAAGCATTTTCATGACGCGCACGGGGAAGGTAATTTGCTTCATGTCATAACCTTCATAATAATGCAGACGACCTTGCATAGCAACTACTCTTTTACCGCTAAGAATTCCAAATATTAATTTTCCAGAATGAAACTCTAAGGTAGATATTGGAAAATTTGGAATATTGGAATACATCAAACTATAATGCACCTCAATATCATCAACTAATTTGCCTAAACCTGTACCCAAAATAATTCCAATTTCGGGCTCAAAGTTGCCAATCTTAGCTTTGATATAGTCTTTTGCCAGATGTAGATTTTGATGCATATTCTATAATTAAATTATTAAAGGATGTTTTTTCGGGTTCATTGAAATACGTTTCAATGGGAAGGTAAAAAACAGGAATTCCTTTCAATTGTTTTTTAAATTCATCTGTAAGTAATCTCAAAGAGTCTTTTTCGGTGGTAATAACCACATTATCGCCGGCTTCCAGCTTGTTAAATGCCCGTACAAGTTTAGCTATATTTTTGTCGGTAAAATTATGATGATCAGGATATTCATGGTGGATTACTGCAGTATTATAACTAGACAGCTCTTTAAATAATGGAACAGGATTTCCAATTCCTGAAAGAAGCATAATATTTTTAGTGTTGCTCAAGGAAATCATTGGTCTTGAAGGCAGGTCATCAGATAGAGATTGCAAAGTTCCGTATTTCAAAAACGAAAAAAACAGATGCTGGTCTGACCTCAGTTTTAACTTTTTAGCAATTGCTTGTTTTCTTAATGGGTCAATATCAAGCGGACATTTTGTTACAACAATTACAGTAGCCCTTTTCTTTGCTGACATAGGTTCCCTTAGATTACCCGCAGGCAGTAATAATTGAGTGGTTAAGAAAGATGAATATTCAAAAAGTAAAATACTTAAACTTGGTGATACCGCCCGATGCTGAAAAGCATCATCCAAAATTATCACATCATTTTCATTGGATACGCACTGAATAGCTTTAGCCCTGTCTTCACAAACTGCTACTGTTATACCTTCAAATTTTCGCTTAATCTGTAGGGGTTCATCTCCCGTATCTTCAAAAGAATTTTCCGGCTCAACAAAAAAAAGCCCTTCAGTTCTTCGACCGTATCCACGGCTAATAGCTGCCAGTGTGAAATCACACTTCAATAATCGGATCAGATACTCAGTCATCGGACTTTTTCCTGATCCTCCAACCGCTAAATTCCCAACAGAGATGACCGGCAGTTTAAATTTTACAGACTTAAATAAACCATAATCATACGCCTTATTTCGAAATAAAACTCCAATTCCATAGAGGATTGAAAAGGGAAATAAGAGCAAACGAAGAAATTTCATAAATTCTGATTTCAACAAAAATACAAATTTGATTTCACGCTTATATTTATTGATGTTTGAATAATTGAATTAATCAATATGATGAGAAAATCGATTTTACTTTTTGTTACAGTTTTATTTCTAGTTAATACTGCTGGCTCTCAAACTCGGATAGACAAAAGATTAACACAAGAATTGCAAATGCTCGTGAATAATTTCAAGGGCGATGTAGGAATCTATGTTCAAAATCTGAGAACAGGCAAAGCAGCGTCCATCAACGCTGACACCATTTTTCCAACCGCAAGCATGATCAAAGTTCCCATTATGTGCGGAGTATTTGATAAGATTGAAAAGAAAGAATTGAGTTATCATCAGAACCTAACTTATCGTGATAGCTTACTTTATGCCGGTGAAGACATTCTGGGCTCATTTAAAGATGGTGAAAAGATACAGCTTAGTAAGGTTCAGATGCTTAGTATTACCACAAGTGATAATACTGCCAGTTTATGGCTTCAAAAGCTAGCTGGATCAGAAAATATCAATCAATGGCTATCAGAAAATGGTTTTGAACATACCCGTTTGAATTCGAGAACAGCTGGCCGGCAAGCATACCAGAAGCTTTATGGCTGGGGGCAAACTACCCCAAAGGAAATGGCTATGCTAGTAAAAAAAATCAGAGATGGACAGGCAGTAAGCCCAGCAGCAAGCCAGCGTATGTATCGCAATATGGTGCGAATTTATTGGGATGCTGAAGCCCTTTCAGAAATACCACCCTATATCCAAGCCGCATCAAAACAGGGAGCAGTAAACCGTTCTAGATCAGAGGTGGTACTAGTCAATGCCCCACATGGTGATTATGTATTCTGCATTGCTACCAAAAACCAGAAAGATGAAAGCTGGACCTCTGATAATGAAGGTTATCAACTCATTAGGAATCTATCAAAATTACTATGGAACTATTATGAGCCTAAATCTACCTGGAAGCCAGCAGAAGGTTTTGAAAGGTATGCAGACTGAGGGGTGGTTTAGACAAAAATCAATAAAATCACTTCCTACAGATAATGAGAATAATCATGTTTCAAATTGATGCTAAACAACAATATGTTTATATCAAGAGTCCCTGTTCTATATTCATTCAATAATCAAGCCTGATTATTTTTACATGGAATCGATCCGCAGATTTCAACCAAAGCCTTATCTTTGAATTAACTAACAACACCAATTATGTTAAAAGGATTTTTCAACGTACCACAACCGGTAAATGAAACGATATTAAATTATGCTCCAGGAAGTAAAGAAAGAACTTTACTAAAACAAGCACTTGCTGATGCACGTTCCAAAACGATCGATATACCGATGTACATTGATGGCAAAGAAGTAAGAACGGATAAAAAGGTAAATATCTACCCGCCTCATGATCATCAGCATTTGCTTGGAACTTACAGCCAGGGAAGTAAACAACATGTTTCTGATGCAATATCAGCAGCTTTAAAAGCTAAAGAAGCATGGGAAAATTTAGCATGGGAGCAACGTGCAGCTATTTTCTTAAAAGCTGCCGATCTGATTGCTGGGCCATACCGGTATAAACTAAATGCAGCTACGATGCTGGGCCAATCAAAAAATGCATTTCAGGCTGAGATTGACGCTGCCTGTGAGCTAATTGATTTTCTGCGGTTCAATGTAAAATACATGTGCGAAATCTACCAGCAACAGCCTCCAGTATCACCTAGAGGAAGTTGGAACAGACTAGAGCAGAGAGCACTCGAAGGATTTGTATTTGCATTAACTCCTTTTAACTTCACCGCAATTGCTGGTAATTTACCTACTTCAGCGGCAATGATGGGCAATGTGGTGGTTTGGAAACCATCAAACACACAGATCTATTCTGCAAATGTCTTGATGCAGATTTTCCGTGAGGCCGGTTTACCAGATGGCGTGATCAACCTGGTATATGTTTCAGGCCCGGATGCTGGCGAAGTTATTTTCAACCATGCTGATTTTGCAGGTATACATTTTACTGGTTCTACTACAGTATTTCAAGATATCTGGAAGACCATTGGTAACAATATCCATAAATACAAAACCTATCCACGCATTGTTGGAGAAACAGGTGGTAAAGATTTTATTGTAGTACATGGTTCTGCAGATGTAGAAGCTTCAAGCACTGCAATTGTTCGGGGAGCATTTGAATATCAGGGTCAAAAATGTTCTGCCGCATCAAGGGTTTATATCGCTGCATCCGTATGGCCGGCAATCAAAAAGTTAGTACAGCGTGATCTTGCAAGCCTGAAAATGGGTCCTACAGAAGACTTCGGTAATTTTGTTAATGCTGTGATTGATGAAAAATCTTTTGATAAGCTAACAGGGTTTATAGATAGCGCTAAAAACGATAAACATATTGAAATCATAGCAGGAGGAAACTATGATAAAACAAAAGGCTATTTTATTGAACCTACAGTGCTCATTTCAAAAGACCCAAACTATGTAACCATGTGTGAGGAATTGTTTGGCCCAGTGCTTACCATTTTTGTTTATGAGGATAAAGATTTTGAAAAAACACTTGAAATTATAGACAAAACTTCAATTTATGCACTTACAGGAGCTGTATTAGCACAAGATCGATATGCTCTGGCCACAGCCACCCATGCCTTAAGAAATGCTGCAGGTAATTTTTACATCAATGATAAATGTACAGGTGCGGTTGTAGGTCAACAACCCTTTGGAGGTGCCAGAGGATCGGGCACTAATGATAAAGCAGGATCCATGATCAATTTATTGAGATGGGTTTCACCAAGAACGATCAAAGAAACTTTCGATCCACCTAAAGATTATAGATATCCGTTTTTGGAAAACGAGTAGGTTAGTGGTTAGCAGAAAGCTAAAAGCCAAAAGCTAAAAGCAGAAAGCTAAAAGCCAAAAGCTAAAAGCTAAAAGCAGAAAGCTAAAAGCAGAAAGCAAATCGTGCAATCTCATACTTCATGCTTCAGACTTCATACCTCAGACTTCTGAAATTGGAACCAAGAACAAGGAGCCAAGAACAAAGACAGTTTAGTGATAATTGAAATTTACTGCTTTTTTCAGACTTCTGACCTCAGACTTCTGACCTCAGCCAACTTATTACTTATTACTTATTACTTATTACTTATTACTTATTACTAAAAAGAGCTAAATCTCTCAATTTAGCTCTTTTTTTTATCTCACTTTAGACTCATCCAGCTTAAATATTTCACCCATGTATTTACTTGATTTTACAGTAACCTGCAAGTCTTTCACAAGGCCAGTGCTAATATCAATCACCCAGCCATGGATTTCAAGGTCTTCTCTCTCACGCCATGCATTCTGCACAATGGTAGTTTTACATAAGTTATAAACCTGCTCAATCACATTTAATTCTACGAGACGGTTAACTTTCAGTGTTTCATCCGATATTCTGTCTAGTTCATGGCTATGCAAGCGATAAACATCTTTAATATGGCGAAGCCAGTTATCTATTAGCCCAAATTGCTGATTACTTAATGCAGCAGCTATACCACCACAACCATAATGTCCGGATACGATCACATGCTTAACTTTTAAAACATTGACAGCATAATCCAGAACACTGAGCATATTCATATCAGAATGTACACAGACGTTTGCAATATTACGATGGACAAAAACCTGACCAGGTTTGGTATTAGTGACTTCATTAGCAGGAACCCTACTGTCTGAACAACCTATCCAGAGAACATCAGGCTCCTGTCCTGCAGCCAATTTATTAAAATATTCAGGATCCTTTTCCGTTTCATTCTTCACCCAGTCACGATTACCCTGAAGTAATTCCTCATAACCACGTTTTTGTTTTTCGCTTCTTTCAATTGACATTTCAGCTGCTTTTTATTTATTAACTTTCTAAAAAACATAGTTAATTATTTTTTGCCGGTTTATAAACTAATTCTTTTAATCTAGGCATTTATACCATTATTACAACAATTTATAATCACACTTTGCTGAATTGCCCCCTCCAATTGTCACTTGGATCTTAAATATCCGAAAACATTAATGTTAGCCAAGGAAAACAGATGCTTTGTTCGATTCCTTTATTCAATTTTTAGTAATTTCACGCCTGTTGAGCAATTAAAAAAACCGGTATATTTTGAATAATAAAATAGAAGTTTTAAGGAAAAAACAAGAAGAAGCCCTTTTGGGTGGAGGAAAGGCCAGAATTGAAAGCCAGCATAAAAAAGGCAAGCTTACAGCCAGAGAGCGATTGCATTTTTTATTGGATGAGGGTTCATTTGAAGAAATCGGAATGCTGGTTATGCATCGTTCCACAGATTTTGGCATGGAGAAAGAACGTTATCCCGGCGATGGAGTTGTCACTGGATATGGAACAATCAATGGCCGACTTGTTTATGTCTTCTCTCAAGATTTTACAGTTTTTGGAGGGTCGCTTTCTGAAACTCATGCCGAAAAGATTTGCAAAATCATGGATCTGGCATTGAAAAATGGTGCTCCCGTTATCGGATTAAATGATTCAGGAGGTGCCCGAATTCAGGAAGGTGTAGTTTCTTTGGGAGGATATGCCGATATATTTTATAAAAACACCATGGCATCGGGAGTAGTTCCACAACTATCAGCCATTATGGGACCTTGTGCAGGAGGCGCAGTTTATTCTCCGGCCATTACAGACTTTGTTTTGATGGTAGAAAATACTTCCTACATGTTTGTTACAGGACCCAATGTAGTTAAAACAGTGACCCATGAAATTGTGAGTTCTGAAGATCTGGGAGGCGCATCAGCGCATTCTACAAAATCAGGAGTCACACATTTTGTCTGTAGCAATGAGCTTGATGCAATCAATCATATTAAAAAACTTCTAGGATACATGCCTCAGAACTGCGAGGAAAATACTCCTGCCATTGCCTACGAACCTGGCGAAGAACAAAGACTGAAGTTAAATGATATCATTCCTGAAAATAATTTGCAGCCTTATGACATCCGTGAAGTAATCACAGAACTGGCTGACCAAGACTCTTTCCTTGAAGTGCATAAAGATTTTGCGGAGAACATTGTTGTTGGCTTTGCAAGGCTGGCAGGCAGAAGCATTGGTATTGTAGCCAATCAACCTGCATTTTTAGCAGGTGTACTGGATATCAATTCATCGGTTAAGGGTGCCCGCTTTGTACGCTTTTGTGATAGCTTTAATATACCACTGCTTGTTTTAGAAGATGTTCCCGGTTTTTTGCCTGGTACAGATCAGGAATGGAATGCCATTATTACCAACGGGGCTAAATTATTGTATGCTTTCTGTGAAGCTACGGTACCTCGAATCACAGTGATTACTAGAAAAGCCTATGGTGGCGCCTATGATGTAATGAATTCCAAGCATATTGGTGCAGATATGAATTACGCATGGCCAAGTGCTGAGATCGCAGTTATGGGAGCTAAAGGAGCCGCTGAGATCATTTTCAAGAAGGAAATCGCAGCAGCCGATGATCCAAATGCACGATGGATTGAGAAAGAAAAAGAATATTCAGATATTTTCGCAAATCCTTATCGTGCAGCAGAGCGAGGATTTATAGATGAGGTGATCGAGCCTTCAGAAACTAGAAAAAAACTTATAAAAGCTTTCAAAATGCTTGAAAACAAGGTAGTCAATAACCCAAAAAAGAAGCATGGGAATATTCCATTGTAATTTGGTTTTATCATGTCGCATATTGAGCAAATATCTCATGAATTAACCTGGCGTATACGCAGAGAAGTTTTATATCCAGGCCAGCCTCTTGATAAGATCGTGCTGCCTGATGATGAAAACGGTATGCACCTCGGATTATTTGACCATAATAAATTGATCAGCGTACTTTCATTTTTTAACAATGACCAATCTATACATTTAAGAAAATTCGCAACTCTTGAACCCTATCAGCGAAAAGGTTATGGAACTGAATTATTAAATTATTTACTCGAAATAGCTGAAGCAGAGAGTTATGAACGTATTTGGTGCAATGCCCGTAAAAATGCTTCAGGATTTTATAGTAAATTTGGATTTAAAGAAACAGAAAACTCCTTCCAAAAGGATGGACATGATTTTGTGATCATGGAGAAAATATTAAAAACTAAATAAGAAGATGGCAAAAGATAAAGATCATAAGCACATCCCAGTGGTGACAAAGAAATCACTGGCTTTTTTTGAAAAATATATAAATAATCCATCTCCCACAGGATTTGAATGGGAAGGTCAACGTCTTTGGCTAGATTATATCAAACCGTATATTGATGAGCACATGGTTGATAATTATGGTACTGCAGTTGCTGTGATCAATCCGAAAGCTAAATTTAAGGTGGTGATTGAAGCCCATGCCGATGAAATATCCTGGTTCGTAAATTATATTACCAAGGATGGATTGATCTATGTCATCAGAAATGGTGGCTCAGACCATCAGATTGCTCCTTCCAAACGGGTGAACATCCATACCGACAAAGGAATTGTCAAAGCTGTATTCGGCTGGCCCGCCATTCATACACGCAGCGGTGAGAAAGAAGAAGCTCCAACTTTAAAAAATATATTTCTTGATTGCGGCTGCACTAGCAATGATGAAGTTGAAAAACTTGGTATCCATGTGGGTTGTGTCATTACCTATGAGGATGAATTTATGGTCCTGAATAATCGCTACTATGTTGGTCGTGCTCTTGATAACCGTGCAGGTGGATTTATGATTGCTGAAGTGGCACGTTTATTAACAGAGAATAAGAAAAAATTACCTTTTGGATTATACATTGTTAACTCTGTGCAGGAAGAAATTGGACTTCGTGGAGCAGAAATGATCGCACACCGTATAAAACCAAACATTGCGATCGTGACTGACGTTACACATGATACGCAAACACCGATGATCAGTAAGATCACGCAGGGCGACCTTGCATGCGGAAAAGGGCCTGTAGTTTCGTATGCGCCAGCTGTACAAACTAATTTGAATAAATTATTGATCAAGGCTGCCGAAGCAAATAACATCCCATTCCAACGACAGGCATCTTCCAGATCAACAGGGACAGACACCGATGCTTTTGCTTATTCAAATGACGGGGTAGTTTCTGCCCTGATCTCACTTCCTTTAAGATACATGCACACCACAGTTGAAATGATTCATAAAGAGGATGTTGACAATGTGATTAGGCTCATTTACGAATCTCTTCTTAGCATTCAGGTTGATCAGGATTTCAGATCTGTAAAGTAGCATTAACAAACATTATAGCAACAGATATAAATCAATTGGTTTTATCTTTATTGAATTTTTAGGAAATGAATCTTTATTTCGACTATTAGTTATTAATAAAATAATATGGCCTTAATGCTCTGCTAAGAGGCCAAAAAAAATAAAAATTGAATGATTAAACGCACCGTATTAATACTGATATTAGGTTTTGTATGGACAACAGAACTTTCAGCTCAGCAAAACACAGCCTATCAAAAGCCACCCCAATCACTAATCAGTTTGCTTGAAGCTCCACTTAGTCCGGGAGTCAGAATCAGCTCTGATGGCGAGACGATGCTTTTATTGGAAATGTCGGGTTTACCAACAATCAATGAGCTATCAGAGCCTGAATATCGACTTGCCGGACTTCGGATTGATCCTATAACTAATGGCCCGAGTCGATCAACTTATTTTAAGGGAATAAAAATAAAATCCCTGAGTACTGGCCAAGAGTCAGTTTTTGCAGGATTACCTACAGATTTGAGGCTTTCAGACATCACGTGGTCACCTGACGAAACTAAGATCGCATTTACTCATACCAGCCAAACCGGAATCGAATTATGGGTTGCCGATTTGAAATCACTTGCAGCAAAGCGACTGGGTAAAGAGCATATCAATAAAACTTACGGTAAAATTTTTGTCTGGAACCCGGATGGAAAGACAATTCTTGCTCAATTTGTTGACCAAAAAAGAACTGCACTAACAGACCCAAAGGTAATTCCTCCTGGTCCGGTTATTCAGGAAAATACTGGAAAATCTACCCCTGCTCCAACCTATCAAGACTTATTGAAAAGCCCTTATGACGAAATGGCTTTCGATCACTTTTTAACCTCACAATTAAAATTGGTTAGCATGGAAGGAGAAAGCAGTAATTTTCTTCAGCCACAGATCATCCGTTCATTTGAATATTCTCCAGATGGAAAATATATTCTGCTTTCCAATATCAATCATCCCTATTCCTATACGGTACCCATAAGCTTATTCCCTTTCACTACAAGCGTTTATGATGACAAAGGAAAATTAGTTAAAAAATTATTTGATGCGCCTTTAGCTGAAAATATTCCGGCAGGATTTGATGGCGTACCAAAAGGCCCTAGAGAATTTGGATGGCGTGCCGATAAAGGAGCAACGCTCTACTGGGTTGAAGCTTTAGATAATGGAAACCCATCACAACAGGCAACAGTACGTGATATTGTCTATACTCAAGCTGTACCGTTCAACCAGAATGCACTCAAATTAGCTGAATGTTATTTCCGGTTTTATTCAATTGTTTGGGGCGATGATAAACTAGCAATCCTGACCGAGCGTTGGTGGAAAACAAGAGCTGAAAGACGCATCTTCATTAAACCGGGATCTGAAAATTTTAGAGTAAATCTTTTTGATCGCTATTATGAAGATACTTACAGTGATCCTGGCGTACTGGTAACCAAGAAAAATGAATATAAAAGAAATGTTTTATTAACAGAATTCAATGGTTTAAAACGAATTAGCGACCCTGATAATTTGAATATTTTCAGCATCAGCGATGGTTCTTCTCCAGAAGGCGATCGTCCAATGATTTTAAAATTCAATATTAAAACTAAGATCAGGGATACCATTTTCCACTCTGCTGCTCCCTATTTTGAGCGCCCGGTTTTCTTTAATAATGGTAAATTCATAATCAATAGTAGAGAATCTGCAGAAACAGTCAAAAATTACTTCAAGGTCAACCTTTCGGATCATGTTTACACTCAGATCACTAATTTTTCAAATCCATATCCTGAATTAAATGGAGTGCAAAAAAAACAGGTGAGCTATACTCGTTTAGACGGGATCAACCTGGGGGGAACTCTTTACTTACCCGCTGGTTTTAAAATTGGGGACACTCCCCTTCCTGTGCTGATTTGGGCATATCCACGTGAATTTAAAACAATTGAGGCCGCCGGACAAGTAAAAGGCTCAGCTCATACATTCAGCATGTTGAGTTCCGGATCGCCAGTTTACTGGGTTACCCGAGGATATGCTGTTTTGGACAATGCCGATATGCCTATTGTAGGCGAAAGCAATAAAGAACCAAATGATACCTTTATTGAACAGATCAGATACAATGCAGAGGCCGCTATTAACTACTTGGTAAAACTTGGAGTTGCCGACAGAAAACGTATTGCCATTGGGGGGCATTCATACGGTGCATTCATGACCGCAAATCTGTTGGCACAAACCGATCTTTTTGCAGCAGGAATAGCAAGAAGTGGAGCATATAACCGAAGTCTTACACCTTTTGGCTTTCAGGCTGAAGAGCGAACCTTTTGGCAGGCACCTTTGGTTTATAATAAAATGTCTCCTTTCTCATATGCAGATAAGATCAAGACTCCATTATTATTAATTCACGGACAGGCAGATAATAATACAGGCACATTTCCTATGCAAAGCGAAAGGCTTTACACGGCTCTGAAGGGTCATGGAGCTATCACCAGACTGGTTTTACTTCCTTCCGAATCACATTCTTATAGAGCTAAAGAATCCATTCTGCACATGATGTGGGAAATGGATAACTGGCTGGAGAAATACGTAAAAAATAAATAATTATTTTGCTGATTTTGCTCCATAAAAGGAATGAAAGTTGCAAGGAGAAAAATATATAAATTGAAGTTTCCACTTTATTGAAGAGTATGGAAAGAAAATTGCATTTTAGTTTTAATCTACCTTTAATTCTAACTAAGAATCTGATATAAAAGCAGAAAAAAATATTAATTCAAGATAAGCATGAAACCTACTTTAGTGATCCTGGCAGCAGGAATGGCAAGCCGATATGGCAGCATGAAACAAACAGATGGATTTGGACCAAACGGTGAAACAATCATTGAATATTCTATATATGATGCGATAAAAGCCGGTTTCGGTAAAGTAATCTTTGTGATCAAAGAAGAGTTTGCTGAAAACTTTAAAGGTATTTTTGAACCTAAACTACAGGGAAAAATCAAAACAGACTATGTTTTTCAGACATTTGACCTCAAGCCCTTCGGTATCGATATTGAAATTGAAAGAACAAAGCCCTGGGGAACTGCACATGCTGTACTTGCTGCCCGAGATGCGGTAAAAGAGCCATTTTGCGTGATCAATGCAGATGATTTCTACGGTCGTGAGTCATACCAAAAAATGGCCGACTTTCTAAATAATGAAGTAAATGATGCGGAATTTTCAATGATTGGATTTCAGATCGATAAAACACTTTCTGAATATGGCTCTGTGTCAAGAGGAGTTTGTGAAGTAGATGCAGACGGCAATTTAACCGAGATCCATGAACGTACAAAAGTTTATTTTAAGGCTGATGGAAATGGGAATAAAAACATTGTATTTGAAGAGAATGGCCGTGAATTTCCTATAAAATCTGACACTCGTGTATCCATGAATTTCTGGGGATTTACAACTGAAGTATTCGACCTGACCGCAAAATTATTCAAAGAGTTTGCGCTTGCCAATGTTGAAAATCCAAAGGCTGAATTTTTCATCCCTCTTGTAGGGGAAAGTTTGATCAAGAATAAGCAGGCATCCTTTAAAGTTATCCCTACTCAAAACCAATGGTTTGGTGTTACGTATGTTGAAGATAAACCAATTGTGCAAAATTGTATTGATAAACTAGTTGCTTCAGGAGAATATCCGGCTAAACTATGGTAGCATTTATTTGGCTTATAAAAAGTATTTAATTACTGAAGAAAAATTTGCTTGTTTCTTGAAAGTTTAAAAAACAAATTTTGAAATAACTAGCGTAGGATTACTAAACAGAAAACCCCATTCTCCTAAAAGAATGGGGTTTTTAACTATTACATTTCAGAATTACTTCTTATCGTCGTCTTTTACTTCTTCGAAGTCAACATCGGTTACGGTATCATCAGCTGCAGCTTGCTGACTTGACTCAGCCCCTTCTGCACCCTGCCCTGCTTCCTGAGATGCTTTATACATATCTTCTGAAGCAACATTCCATGCAGCTTGAAGCTCTTCCTGAGAAGCCTCCATTGCAGCGAAATCTTTAGCTAAATGAGCATCTTTCAGCTTCTTTAAACCCTCTTCGATAGGAGCTTTTTTATCGTCTGCTAATTTATCACCATATTCTTTCAATTGCTTTTCTGTAGAAAAGATCAGTGCATCAGCAGCATTCAGTTTATCCACTTCTTCGCGTGCTATTTTATCAGATTCAGCATTTGCTTCTGCTTCATCTTTCATTTTCTTGATTTCTTCATCGGTTAAACCTGACGAAGCTTCAATACGGATCTTTTGTTCTTTATTGGTTGCTTTATCTTTTGCTGCTACGTGTAAAATACCGTTTGCATCAATATCAAAAGTTACTTCAATCTGAGGAATACCACGAGGTGAAGGTGGAATACCATCCAAGTGGAAACGACCAATTGTTCTATTCTGATTTGCCATTGGGCGTTCACCCTGCAAAATATGAATCTCTACAGATGGCTGATTATCAGATGCTGTTGAGAATACTTCCGACTTTTTAGACGGAATAGTAGTATTGGCCTCGATCAATTTAGTCATTACGCCACCCATTGTTTCAATTCCCAATGAAAGCGGAGTAACGTCAAGTAATAATACATCCTTAACCTCTCCAGTTAATACACCACCCTGAATAGCTGCACCAATGGCAACCACTTCATCAGGGTTCACGCCTTTTGATGGCTCTTTACCAAAAAATGCTTTAACAGCATCTTGAATTGCAGGAATACGTGTTGAACCTCCTACTAAGATAATCTCATCAATATCAGAGGTACTTAAACCAGCATTCTTTAATGCTTTTTTACAAGGCTCAATAGTTCTTTTTATTAAACTATCTGCAAGCTGCTCAAACTTAGCGCGAGTCAACGACTTAACAAGGTGCTTAGGCATTCCGTCACCTGCTGAGATATAAGGAAGGTTAATTTCTGTTTGTGCTGTACTTGACAACTCAATCTTCGCTTTTTCAGCAGCTTCCTTTAAACGTTGAAGAGCCATTGGATCTTTACGAAGATCAATACCCTCATCACTCTTAAACTCATCAGCCATCCAGTCAATGATCACTGCATCAAAGTCATCACCACCAAGATGAGTATCCCCATCAGTAGATTTAACTTCAAATACACCATCACCCAATTCAAGTACAGAAACATCATGCGTACCACCACCACAGTCGAACACTACAATTTTCATATCCTTATGAGCCTTATCTAAACCGTATGCAAGTGCTGCAGCGGTAGGTTCATTGATGATACGTGAAACTTTCAAGCCTGCAATCTCACCAGCTTCTTTCGTTGCTTGACGTTGAGCATCATTAAAATAAGCAGGAACAGTAATAACTGCTTCTGTGACTTCATGACCTAAGAAATCTTCAGCTGTTTTTTTCATTTTCTGCAAAATCATTGCAGAGATCTCCTGAGGAGTATATAAACGATCGTCTATCTTAACACGTGGAGTATTATTATCTCCTTTAACCACTGTGTATGGAACACGGGCCATTTCATTTGTAACCTCACCAAAGCCATTACCCATAAATCGCTTGATTGAAGAAATGGTCTTTGTAGGGTTTGTGATTGCCTGACGTTTTGCCGGATCTCCTACCTTACGTTCTCCATTGTCAACAAATGCCACAATTGAAGGGGTAGTACGTTTACCTTCACTGTTTGGGATAACTACAGGCTCATTACCCTCCATCACTGATACGCATGAATTTGTAGTTCCTAAGTCAATACCAATTATCTTTGCCATATTAAAATCCTTCTTAAATTAATTTTAGTTTACCTCTAAGCAATTAACAAGGCTTGTGCCAATTAACACTTAACCATAAATGACAGTATTTTGCCATTTATTGACTAGAAATAAGGGTTTTTTAAAATGACAGGTTGGCAGTTTGGTAGTGGGTATTGGGTATAGAGTATTGAGTATAGAGTATTGAGTATTGAGTATAGAGTATTGAGATAATTTTGCTTCATTTCATTCCAGCACCTCAGACTTCAGACCTCAGATAACTGGAACCAAGAACCAAGAGCAAAGAGCAAAGACTGTTTAGTGCTAATTGAAATTTTCTGCTTTTTTCATACCTCAGACCTCAGACTTCAGACCTCATACCTCAGATAACTGATAACTACAGTATTGAGTAGTGGGTATTGGGTAGTGAGATGAATTCTGCTTCATTTCATAGTAGCACTTCATACCTCAGACTTCATACCTCCGACCTCAGACCTCATACTTCAGACCTCATACTTCAGACCTCCGACCGTAATAAACGCCAAAAACAAAAAAGACCCGCTCATTGAGCAGGTCTTTTGTATAGATTAAGAAAAAATTATTCTTCTTTTTTCTCTTCAGCCTGAGTATCTTCTGATGCAGGAGCCTCAGTTTGAGTTTCCTCAGCTTGAGTTTCCTCAGCTTGAACTTCTTCAACCTGAGCTTCTTCAACCTCAACTTCTTCAACCTGAATTTCTTCAGCTTGAATTTCTTCAACAACAGAAGCTTCAATAACTTCTTCTACTACTTCAGCTTGAGGAGCAGCTGCAACTACTGCAGCAGGAGCATCATCAGCTTTCTTTGATTTTGAACCACGACGACGAGTAGATTTCTTTTCAGCAACTGAATCACCTGAAGTGTAGATTTCATTGTAATCAACTAATTCGATTAATGCCATAGAAGCATTATCACCTAAACGATTTCCCATTTTAAGAATACGGGTATAACCTCCAGGACGATCTGCAACCTTGGTAGCGATATCGCGGAAAAGAATAGATACCACTTCTTTATTCTGCAAGTAACTGAATACTGTACGACGTGAGTGAGTAGAATCGTCTTTTGACCTTGTAATGATTGGTTCAACGTATACACGCAAAGCTTTAGCTTTAGCCAGTGTAGTTGTAATGCGCTTGTGTAGTATAAGCGAAGAAGCCATATTGGCAAGCATCGCTCTGCGATGACTGTCTGTACGACTTAAATGGTTTACTTTTTTACCGTGTCTCATTTTATGTTTGATTGTGCACGTGCATACCGTCGATCAACCTTTCGGGATCGGGAATTATGCATTTCGCTTATTTATTCTTCGTCTAATTTAAATTTCGAAAGATTCATACCGAATGATAAACCTTTTGATTTTACTAAGTCTTGGATTTCAGTTAATGACTTTTTACCAAAATTTCTGAATTTCAGCATGTCAGCAACATCATAAGAAACAAGATCAGCCAATGAACGTATATCTGCTGCTTTTAAGCAATTCAGCGCACGAACAGAAAGATCAAGATCAACTAATTCCATTTTAAGGATTTTACGCATGTGCAGTATTTCCTCATCAACTTCTTTAGTTTCTTCTTTAGCCTGAGATTCAAGCATGATGTTCTCATCAGAGAATAACATGAAGTGGTGAATAAGAATCTTAGCAGCTTCTTTCAAAGCTTCTTCAGGATGAATTGATCCGTCAGTTGTAATATCAAGAACTAGTTTCTCGTAATCGGTCTTTTGCTCTACACGGAAGTTCTCAATAGAATACTTAACATTCTTAATTGGAGTATAGATAGAATCAATAGCGATAACACCAAGAGGTGCATCAGCATTTTTGTTCTCTTCTGCTGCAACATAACCTCTTCCTTTATTAACTGTCAATTCAATCTCCAGGGTAACTGAAGATTCCATGTTACAGATAACAAGGTCGGAGTTAAGAACTTCAAAGTTATTTGAGAACTTAGTAATGTCACCAGCCTTTAGCTGATCTTGTCCATTAATAATTACAAATACTTTTTCGTTATCGCCTGATTCACCAATTTTCTTAAAGCGAACCTGCTTTAAATTAAGGATTATCTCAGTTACGTCTTCAACAACACCTTTGATGGTTGAAAATTCATGGGAAACTCCTGAAAAACGAACAGAAGTTATTGCAAAACCTTCCAAGGAAGATAAAAGTATTCTGCGTAAAGCATTACCAATGGTAACACCAAAACCAGGCTCTAAAGGTCTGAATTCAAATGTTCCGTCGAAATCCGTAGATTTCTGCATGATAACTTTATCAGGTTTTTGAAATGCTAAAATTGCCATTTATCAAATTTGTTTATTGTTTATGGATATGAGATTTGAGACATGAGATTTGGGATTTGAGAAATTTTGTCTCTTATCTCAAATCTATAATCTCATATCTTATTTAGAGTACAACTCGACGATTAGATTTTCCTTGATATTTTCAGGAATCTCCTCACGACTTGGTAAGTTCAGGAATTTACCTGTTAAGGTATTTGCATCCCATTCTAACCAGCTGAATTTATTAATTGTTCTTGCAGCCACTGAATGTGCAACAGCTTCAAGGCTTTTTGAACGTTCACGAACTGCGATAACATCACCAGAACGTAACGAATAAGAAGCAATATTTACAATCTCACCATTAACAGTAATGTGCTTGTGCCCCACTAACTGACGTGCAGCAGAGCGGGTTGGAGCAATTCCTAAACGGTAAACTGTATTATCTAAACGTGCCTCAAGAAATTTCAGCAAGTTCTCTCCTGTAATACCTTCTTTTGCAGAAGCTTTATGAAAAAGATTTTCGAAATAACGCTCTAATACACCGTAAGTGTATTTAACTTTTTGCTTCTCCATTAATTGCACAGCAAATTCTGATTGCTTACCTCTTTTTCTGGAGGTACCGTGCATCCCTGGAGGATAGTTTTTTCTTTCTAATGCCTTATCAGGACCAAAAATTGGTTCTCTGAATCTTCGGGCGATTTTGGACTTGGGTCCTGTGTATCTAGCCATTTTTGTGTGGTTTTTAAAGTATCATCCCAACCATGTTGGGTGAATCTTAGCTTTAAAAAAATTATTAATTATATGTGTTAAACTCTTCTTCTTTTTGGAGGACGACATCCATTGTGTGGAAGCGGAGTAATATCCTGAATCGTAGTAACTTCAATACCTGCAGTTTGCAAAGTACGGATAGCTGACTCACGACCGGAACCCGGACCCTTAACGTACACTTGAACCTTACGAAGGCCAAGATCATGCGCTACCTTAGCACAATCACCAGCAGCCTGTCCGGCAGCATATGGAGTATTTTTCTTAGAACCTTTAAAACCCATCTTTCCAGCCGATGACCATGAAATAGTTTGACCCTGAAGATTGGTTAAAGTAATAATGATATTATTAAATGTAGCGTTAACGTGTGCTTCGCCGATAGGCTCTACAATTACAACACGCTTTTTGGTAACTTTTTTAGTTTTAGCCATTTTTTGAGATTTGAGATGTGAGACTTAAGATCTGAGATTAGATCCCGGCACTCCTATCTATTTCTTTTTGTTTAGTCATGAAATATGATCAATTAAGATCCGAAATCATATCCGCTTAATTTGTTAATTAATCGAGATCAGGATTCGAAATACTCTCATATCTCAAATCTCATATCTCATATATTACTTAGTTGCTTTTTTCTTATTTGCAACAGTTTTACGTTTTCCTTTACGAGTACGTGAGTTATTCTTGGTACGCTGACCACGAACTGGCAATCCCTTACGGTGACGTAAGCCACGGTAACAACCGATATCCATTAAACGTTTGATGTTTAATTGCACTTCGGAACGTAATGCACCTTCTACTTTGATCTCATCATTGATGAAACCACGAATTGCTGCTAATTGATCATCAGTCCAGTCCTGAACTTTAATATTCACATCAATACCTGCATCATTCAGGATCCGTTGTGCTGTTGCCTTTCCGATACCGAAAATGTAAGTAAGTCCAATCTCTCCTCTTTTGTTTCTTGGTAAATCAATACCTGCTATCCTTGCCATAATTCCTTGAGTTGTAAGTTGTAGGTTATAAGCATAAAGTCAGAAACTTATAACTTATTACTTATTACTTATTACTTATTACTATTAATATTATCCCTGACGTTGTTTATATTTTGGGTTCTTTTTGTTGATCACATAAAGTACTCCTTTGCGACGGATCACCTTACAATCAGCACTACGTTTTTTGATGGATGCTCTAACTTTCATCTTTATCCTATTTATATCTGTATGTTATTCTGCCTTTACTCAAATCATAAGGAGACATTTCTAATTTCACTTTATCTCCAGGTAGAATCTTGATGTAGTGCATCCTCATCTTACCAGAAATGTGCGCAATGATCTCATGTCCGTTTTCCAACTCGACACGAAACATTGCATTAGACAACGCCTCTCTAATTATTCCGTCTTGTTCTATTGAAGCCTGTTTGGCCATATATTATTTAATTTTCCCTGCTTTAATGCGAACTCTGATTGAAAATCCGTATAATTCTCTAAAATACAACAGCTTTACAAACAAAATTTCAAACCCTAAGCCCATCACAACAGGGATGCAAAATTAAATAAAAATTTTTAATATTTAATCTTTTTGTTTTAAAACTTCCTCAATGTATTCAAATGACGAAAGCACATCTGCTTTACCCCTTTTAATTGCTACTGTATGCTCATAATGAGCAGATGTTTTCTTATCCACAGTACTTACTGTCCAGCCATCTTCCCAGAATTTAACACCAGCCTTACCGGCATTGATCATTGGTTCGATTGCAATAACCATACCCTCTTCCAATTTTATCCCAGAACCGCGCTTTCCATAATTAGGAACCTCAGGCTTTTCGTGCAGTTTTACACCAACACCATGACCTACCAGTTCTTTCACTACACCAAATCCATTTTTCTCAGCATGCTCCTGAACTGCATAACCCACATCACCCACTCTCATTCCAACAACAGCCTTTTCAACAGCAAGGCTTAAACACTCTTTGGTAACTTTTAGAAGTTTCATTGTCTCAGCATCCACATTTCCAATAGGAAACGTATAAGCCGAATCGCCAAAAAACTCATTTAGTATGACACCACAATCAACTGAAACAATGTCTCCGTCTTTTATAACATACTCACTCGGAAATCCATGTACTACCTGATCATTTAATGAAATGCAAAGGGAATAAGGAAATCCATTGTAATTCAAAAATGCAGGAACCCCACCATGATCACGGATAAACTCTTCTGCAATCTTATTAAGCTGAATAGTCTTTACACCTTCTCCAATATTTTTGGCTACTTCGGCCAAACTTTTTGAAACAAGCAGAGAACTTTCCCTGATCTTCTCAATATCTTCGGAAGACTTGTAAAAAATCTTGGACATGGATCTTAAATTACCGAACCACCTGCCGAAACAGGAGTACGACCTTTTATCCTGCCAGTTTTCATTAATCCATCGTAATGACGCATCAATAAAT